>Ga0222718_10000256_pt1 | contig 57580 bp, 51 predicted proteins | sample C33_27DmetaG_FD_165045 | JGI IMG/M metagenome (GOLD analysis project Ga0222718, IMG submission 165045) | Estuarine water microbial communities from San Francisco Bay, California, United States - C33_27D | ecosystem: Environmental > Aquatic > Marine > Unclassified | place: USA: California... | reverse complement strand
TATTCAATAATTCATTTACTCTACCCACAACATATGATGGCATTGAATTGTTAATCTCTTGAGCTAACTCAACAAACCTAACTGGTTTTCCAATTTGTCTAGTTTTAAATGATAAATATTCTGGATCAACAGGTATACAATGTCCACCAACACCAGGACCTGGAGTAAAAGACTGGAAACCAAAAGGTTTTGTTTTTGCAGCATTCACTACTTCCCAAATATCAATTTTTAACATTTTACAAAGGATGGCTAATTCATTTATTAATGCAATATTTACATGTCGATAGGTGTTTTCTAAAAGCTTAACCATTTCTGCTTCTCTGGTTCCTTTAACTATTACTGTTTGATCAATAATTTTTTTATAAAATGCATTAATTTTTTCGAGTGAATCCTCATTGATTCCACTAATAACTTTTGGAGTATTTTTGAACTTCCACTCTTTATTACCTGGATCAATTCTTTCAGGTGAATAACCGACAAAGAAATCACTTCCTGCTTCTAAATTAGAGTATTTTTCAAGATTAGGAACTAAAACCTCCAATGTAGTTCCAGGATAAGTAGTTGATTCAAGAATTATTACTTGATTAGAAACTAAATTTTCACCAACAGACCTTGCTGCTGATTCAACATATGATAAATCTGGTTGATAATCGGTTAATGGTGTTGGCACACTAATAACAATGTGTTGACATTTTGATAAGAGTGATGGATCGCCTGTTGCATCGAAACTATTTAAAGCTTTCGATAACTCTTGATCGGAAATATCTTCAATTGGAGACACTCCACTATTAATTTCCTTTACCCTTTCAGGGCTTACATCATAACCTATAACGTTTAATCCTGAATTGGCAGATACAACAGCTAGTGGCAAACCTACATAACCAAGGCCAACAACTCCAAGATCATACTTAAAATTACTCAATTTAACTCCTGGTAGATTCTTTCAGATGTTTTACCATCCCAAAGATTAATTCCTTCATAAATTTGAAGTTTAGTATTTAAAGAATTATTAATTTCATCAATAATATTTTTATTAACCCCAATCACTTTATTTGTACCTAAATCTACAGTTATAGGTCTTTCAGTTTCTTCTCGCAATGTGATACATTTTTTATTTAAATAAGTAGTTTCTTCTTGAAGTCCTCCGGAATCAGTAAGGCAGAGGGATGAATTATAGACTAGACCCAAAAACTTAATATATGGTTGTGGATTTATAATCTTAAAACTTGAAGTATTAATATCATTTTCTTCAATAAACTTTTTTAGCCGGGGATGAGCCGGTATTACGATATCATAATCATCTGCATAATATTTAAGCCCGTCAAATATAATCGAAAGATTTTGGTCTGTTAGATTTATTGGCCTATGAATAGTTAAAACAAAATATTCTTTATCTATGTTAAATTCTTTCGGATTGAAATTATCTTTTGATGTAATAACATCCTGATTTTTAACCAATGTGTCTATCATTATATTTCCAACGTTTGAAATTTTATCTGAGATAATATTTTCTTTTAAAAGATTATCAACAGCGTCTTTAGATGGTGTAAATAACTTGTCACAAATTGAATCAACCATGATTCTATTTCTTTCCTCCGGAGCATGAAGATTTCTTGAGCGTAACCCAGCTTCAACATGATAAGATTCAATTCCATTATTTTTTGCAACAACTGCTCCAGCAAGTGTCGAAGTAACGTCTCCAAAAACAAATAAACTCTTAGTAGTTTCACTGTTTATGAAGTTATCTAATTCGGTAATAATTCCACCTAATTGTTTATTCATTGAATCTGCTTGAATATTTAGATTTATATCTGGTGATCTTAATCCTATGTCCCGAAAAATATCTTCTGACATATTTTTGTCCCAATGTTGACCGGTATGAATGAATAATACATTGTGGTTATTTTCTTCGTAATAACTTAATAAGGGTGCTACTTTAACAAAATTGGGCCTTGCTCCCACAATCATTGCAGTATCATATTTTGTTTTAGTCACGTTTACTATATTAGTAGGTATTAATAACCAAATTCTTAACTATTATTGAATCAATGGAAAAAATTGTATTAAATGCCTGTGGAGTAAAATCCAAAGGCGGTATTACTATATTAAAAAATTTAATAAATGAAATTGATAATGTTGATTTTTTTTTACTGTATGACAATCATGAATTAGAAAATCATTTAAATGGAATTAAAAAATTATATATAAATTATCCACGTTTCACTCATCCAATATTAAATATTTTAATAAACAAACAAAATCTTGAGAAGATTAACAGTTATGATAAGATAATTCACCTTGGTAATTTTGGATTTAAAACAAAAAATTATTCATATACATTTATTCAAAACATACTGCCTTTGGTAAGCCCTTATTCGTCTTTAAGAAATTTTATACTCAAATTGCTATATTTGTATAGCTTTCGGATTTCAGATGAAATAATTGTTCAGCAAAAACATGTTTCTGATTTAATTCCATACTCATTTAAAAAGAAAATAATCGGTAACACTTTAATCAAAATGGTAGAACAATCAAAAAAGGAAGGATTTGTTGTAATATTCGATAATGTGAAAAACAAAAATCCTAATTTTTTAATTAAATTAATTTTAGAACTCGCAAAAAATAATAATAAAGTTGATGTAATATGTTCTACTCCCAAATCACAAAAATTATTTAATAAAATTGGTACTAACAGCAATGTGAATTATTTTGAAAACATTAAAAATGAAGAAGTTTTAAGTATATTTAAAAACAATCGTTGCTACGTACATACAAGCAAATACGAAACAGTCGGTCTTCCAATATATGAAGCATTAGAAAGTGGATTAAAGGTTGTAGTTCCTGATGAGAATTATATACCTTTAGAAAATGATAATATATTTAAATATACTTTAAGTAATATAGATTCAGCATTTGAAGCATGCATGAAGGCTAATGATGTGATTTCACCGGAAAAATTAGAAGTACCAGTTTATTCCGAGAATTGGGATTTAATTTAATTTTTTGATTATTGCGTCCGGACTAAAATTATTAACAAAATTATCATAGTTAAATTCAAAAATATTATTATGAAATCTTTTTAAATAATTATTAATACCATTTACTTCAGTTTCTTTGTTGATAATCTTTAAATTATCAAATTGATTCTCAAAACGATACATAGGATCAGTGGGTATTTCAGCATAATGTATAACTGGCTTGCCTAAAGATATATATTCAATTACCTTACTTGGAAGTTGGTATTTATTCGTATTTCCTATTGAAAGTAAAAGGTGAAAGTTATTTATCATTTTTTTTATAGCTTGCTCTCTGGGAATTAGCTGCTCGAAAAAATGTGTATCATGGTTAAAAACAGAGGTAAAATATTTTTTAGATTCTTCATTTATATACCAGTGGTGATGAAATTCATCGTCTAATTTATTTGCAATATTGTTTATATAGTTATTGGGTTCTCTAATTTTATCTGTGAAAATTCCAAAATAACCAATGTTGATTGGAAGTTTGGAATAGTCATATTCTATTGAAGATAAAATATTCTCATTTTTTATTTCAAAAATTGGATGACCTATTTGTAATTTTGAATTTTCGATATGAAATTTTTTTTGGTGAAAATCTAAAACTTCCTGGTGGGTAAAAAATATTTTATCTGCCTTATGGTAATATTTTTTTTCTATAAACCTATTAAGAAATGAATAGAGTATTGTATTATTTTCTGGTGATTGAAACTTTAAACTAAAAGGATCGCCTATATCCATTATCCACTGAGCTTTTAATTCTTTAACAAGAATTGAGGCGCAAACATGTGAAGTAAAAGGTAGGCTAACAGATACTATAGAATCATAATCTTTTGAAATTTTTGTTTTATTTGTGTAGACAGTAAAAATCCAAAACATTGCATAATCTGGCCATGCAAAGTTTTTAAATAAAAACCTATAAAATTTTTTTAGGAAGTTATATATTAATTTTTTTATAGAGGGATTATCAATATTGTTAGAATCTTTTCTAATTGAATTCATAGTCGTAGATATTTTTTTATTTCCAAAATATAAAATATCATAATTTTCAACAGATTCATTTGGAGCAGTCCCAGTTAATATCGTTACTTCATTACCTGTCTCAATTAATTTATCTACTAAGGTTTTCCAGCGAGTAGTTCTCGGACTTAAATGTGGCAAAAATTGATGAGATACTAGTAAAATTTTTTGTTTATTCATTTTTACTCAAATTAATAATAAATGTTATTGAAATAGCCAAATGTGTTGCAAGCTCTTCTGCTTGGTATGAATACATAAACAATATCGATATTAAGCTAGTTAAAATATATGGCTGAAGGGGTTTTGTTGTAAAGAACAGTTTTCGTAAATAAGTAATGATTATGTACAAAAACCATAATAAACCTAAAAGCCCAGATGATAGAAGAACATTCGCATAAAGATTATTAAAAGAAACTACTTGTCCAGGATTTCTATAAACGATTTTTTCATCAATGCTCTTTTTACTTGCTTCGTCAGCTGCGTATGAGTAAATGATATTAGAATATCCAAAACCATTTCCAAATACCGAAAATCCATTATCCTGAATAAATTCAATTAGAAAGGCTGTGTTTCCAAAAGCATCTAAACCTAAAGAGGTAATTTCTTTAAACCTTCCAAAAGTAGCTTCTGAAACATTTTGTGAATTTTTTAATTCATCTAAAGTGTCTTCAGCTTCACATACACAACTAGTAATCTTAGATTCACATAAATCTTGATTTGGTGGAAATTGATAAGAAAGAGAATTTGAAATAAAAACCACAAAAATAAATAGTGACATCATTAAAGCAATGTTTATTTCGATTCTTTTATAAAAAATAAAGAATGCTAGCAGGACTAATACAGAAGATACAAGCAGTGCAACAAAACCCGTAAGGCTTCTACTCAGTACTACGCTTAATATGGGAATCAAAGCTAAAAAATACCAAATTTTGTTCTTTTTACCTATGTAGAAAAAATATGGCAAAAATGGAACAGTCCAAATTGCTAAAAAGCTTGGTTCTCTAAATGTTCCATAATTTCTTAATATATTACAAGCCCTAGCAATTGGCTGAGTCCATCCACCTGAGCCTGATCTTGTTCTAGGAAAATCAGGATATCCAAATATATAAGAGAAGTAACTTATTAAAGAAAGTGAAGATATTATCAAACTAGATATTAGAAAATACTTCAAAACTGTTTCGAAGCTATAAGTACTTAATAAATAGTTAAGTGTGTAAAGAATTATTAAGAAAAGAATTATCTTAATTAATCTCAGGCTAATGTACTGAAAATATGTTGTGCTCGCATATTTTGGCAGAACGAGATCGTTAAAAAAAGACTGAACTAGAGTTACTAAAATTACATAGATAGTCCAATTTCTTATTGACTTAATTTTATTTACTGAGGCTCTAAAACCACTTACAAATAGTAATACAAAAATTGCTATGAATAGGGATGCTCCAATCCAATATATGGGAATATTGTTTACTGAGTATGCATCAAGTCCTTCAAAAATAAAAAAAGAAAGGAAAGAGAAGCCAAGTATGTTTGAATACTTTAGATTCAATTTATCCTCTTATATCCTTCAGAAAACTGTACTTTAGTACCATAATTTTTCTCTCCCCACGAAGTATAAGCTTCTAATTCACAATCTTTAGAAAAATCTTTAATGGTTACTAATCCATCATTAATAGATATTGAACGAAAAATTTTATTTTCCTCAAAAATAGCCGAACCTAAGAAATTATATTTATCATGATGTAGAACTTCACCATCGTTAATTCTTAATTTAAAACAGTCAAATTCATCAAGTTTAGGATATTTAATATTAGATTTAGGGCCCCAGTGATAATCAGCAGATCTAAATTTGTTTCTGATTTCAATATTATCAGTGTAGGTACCAGTGCCTGGATCTCTTGCATACCAAGTACCGTTAGTAAAACATTCAATCGATAATTGATCGTAATGAGAGTGTCCGCCAACCCCATTTTGACCTAAACGGCCACACCTAATACTCAGATACTCTGACCCGTCTTTATTTCGCCAGATATATATTCCAAATTCTTTGAAAGAATATAAATCAAACTCATTACGAAATACTTTTATTTTCGGATGTTCAACTTCACTTTGAATTAAATTAGGCGCTTCAACAAAAGAAGGAATATCAATTGTTGAAAAACTTTCTTTATTTGAAGCTTTTGGTAGGAAAGTTTTTGATTTACCATTGTAAAAATAGTTTATCATGTCAAAAAGCCAATTCATTTTTAGAGGGTTGTCTTCATCAAAGTAGAAATAAAATAATCTACCTGAGTCATTATCACCAATTTGAGATAGCTCACCATTGATAGTTAACAAGCTCAAAAAGTTTTTATTCGTTAAAATAATCCTTTCAATTGTTTCCAATATTGGGGAATTTATATCGAGTTCTTCTATTGCAAGTTTACAAATTAATAAAGCCTCAGTAGCAAGGGCTGAATAATGAGATGATCCTTCAAAATTTGTTCCTTCGTCATAAAATTGTAATTTAATCTGATTAACTAATTCATTTAAATAAAAATCGAATTCTTTTTCATAATCTTCAAATTTATAAGTTGCAATTGTTAAAAGTATCGAACTTAATTCAACTAAATAATGATTTCCGACAACATTTCCATCATTTTCAACATTATCAGTAACGAATTGATAATGTTGGCTAATGTATGTATCGATTAAGTCTTTATTATTACCAAGTATTTTTGTGTTTAATTTATTATTTTCTAAAAAATTTCTGTGAAAAATAAGATTTATATTTCTTATAGCTACATCCATTGGACTATTCCAATAAATTAATGGGAAATCATTTACATCAAGAACTATATCTGGAGTATTAAATTTATTTAAAATTGATAATAGATCGAACTTTTGTAAAAATTGTAATCTTGAAGCTTCATAGGGAACCTTTACATCTCCTTTATTAAAATATGCTGGTATAACTTTATTATGAAATTTAAAATCAACATTATTAAAAATATCATTTGAAATAATGAGCTGATCGGTTTTTTTTCCAAATATCTTTAAAGAACTATCAATTTCAATATTTTGATTTGATAATAGATACTCTAAGAGTGATTTGTAGTACTTGGGAAAATTATATTGAAAGGTTTGAAAATCTGAAGGAATATTTATATTTTCAGCAGTTATATTTTTAAACTTATACTTTATTCTTTTTAATAAAAGTTTAAGCATAAGAACTCCTGAAACTATATGAAGTGAGAAAAGAAATAATTATTTGAGAAACTATTATTGATAAAATTGCAGGATTACTGACGTTAAAACTGTGGAAAAGAAAATAGATAAAATAAGACAATAACGAACCTGCAATTATAATTTTTGTTATATTTATTTCAAAACCTAGCGCACGCGAGAAGATTATGTTTATTCGTGACCAAATCATTAATGGTAAGCAAAATAAAATCATAGATGTTTGTATAGCTACTTCAGAAAATGTATCGCCAAGTAGAGAAACAATAATATTTCCAACTATATTTTTAGACAAATAAAAAATAATTGGAATAATAAATATTAACAAACATACGTTTCTTAGTTTTCTTCTTATGTTTTGAATCTCATTCTTGTCATTTAATCTTGAAAGTTCTGGAAATAAAATATCCAGACTTGCAGCTATTAGTTGAAATATAATTTCTAAAATTCTCCTAGACCATGCCAATACACCTAGTGCTGGTCCAAAATAAAACAAACCAAGTAAAACAATATCAAGCTCTGAAATCAAAGCACTAGAGAATGTAGTAAGTACCATTTTTTTGCCAGAATTCTGTAAATTTTCTGTAATTGGCTTTGTTGGTCTTGTTTCAAACAATTTATCACTCTTAGGAATAGATATATGTGCATATATAAAAAATGAAAACAACATAAAAACTTGAAATGTAATAAGCACAATAATTGAAAAACCTTGAAAAACAATTATCCAAGCACCTATTCCGTAAAGTAGGGTTCTTACAAATATTTGCTTTGAGCTAGTTACAAAATCTCCTCTTGCTTGAAAATATGCAAGTGCTACATGTATCATCTCATTAAATACAAATCCTAAAAGAAATAATGCGGTCATAGAGAAATCCCTTTGAAATAAGAAAGTTAATGGAAATAATATTATTAATGCAACAAAGAAATTTCTTATGATTAAATAATATGAATTAGAAAACATAAGTTTTGAATTTTCTTTATTTTTAGCCAAAAACTTTGTAACTACAAGCGCCAAAGACAATACAGTAGCTGTACCTATTAAAACTGATAAGCTTTTTGAAGAAGCATATTCACCGTATGTTTCTGCACCATACTCTCGACTTATAATCGTAATTAAGAAAAAATTTACAACTAATAAAGTAAATTGCATTATTGAAATATAAACTGTATTTCTTTTCCAATTTTTTATCAACTTGTACTCCTACTTAAATGCCAATTAGCAAGGTTTGATAAATACCACTTTTTTTGATAATCCTCACCAGAAATTATCTTCTCTAAGGATTTAGATTTAAATAAATTAGTAGAAGAGTTAAAACTTCTTATTGAATCATAAAAATATTCTTGATCTTTTTTTATCCATTCGCCTACGGGTGCTCTAAAACCCTGTTTAGTTCTATTGTATATTTCTTTTGGAATATGTTTGTTTGCAACTTGTTTGATTAAAGGTTTAGTATTTCGCTTGTCAAAAATAATTTTTTCAGGAATCGTTAATATATATTCAATCAATTTGTGATCTAAGAATGGTACTCGTGCTTCTATAGATGATTGCATAACTAGTTTGTCCATCCTCATTAAAAGCAACTCTGGTAACCTGATTTGCAAGTCTATAAGAGTCATCCACTTTGTAAGTTTTGAATTTTTATTTGAAAAATAGTCATCCCATTTATTATCAACATAATTGATAAGTTTAAAATCATCGGTAATGCCATTGACTAATAAATCTTCAATCTCTGGTAAGTTAAATCCTAAAGCACCTCCAGCAAATGAAGTTCTATTTAAAAGAATATTTGAAAGCAGGTTAGCTCTATGGCCTTTAAATTTAAAATTATTTGAACTAGATTTTGTTATTGGTTTTATATAACGATTAAGTTTGATAAATCTTAGCCAATGATCATATCCATAAAACAATTCATCTGCACCCTCGCCTACTTGTACAACTTTAATTCCACTACTTTTTGCTGACTCACCAAGAAAATATAGAGGGATTCCTACTTCATCACCTACTAAGTCATCTTGATAAAAGGAGTAATTATCAATTATTTTTTTAAAGTCAGAATATTGAATTTTATCTTCTATTAGACTCACTCCAATATTTTTTGCAGCAAATCTAGCTTCTGCAACTTCACCCTGGTATCCTCTGAAGTGCTCTTCGTAATCAATATTAAAACCTTTTACATTAGAATTAGTGTTTTTACTCATTAATTTACCAATTAATGACGAATCTAACCCCCCTGACAAGAACAATCCAACTTCAACATCACTAACTTTTCTATAATTTACAGATTCAATTAAAAGTTCCTCGACTTTTGAAACTGCTTCTTGTTCTGTAATGGTATTGTCCTCTTCAATAGAAAATGGGTCCCAATATTTAAATTTTGAAATATTTTTATTTTTATCCAACTTTAAAGACTGTCCGGGTTCTAATTTTGATATATTTTTATTACCTGTTCTATGAGTTGGGACTGCTAAGTGTCTAAGATAAGCGACATATGAATCGAAATCAGCACTAAAAGAAAATAAATTTGATTTTTCTATAGCCTTTAGTTCTGAACTAAATATAAATGTATTATCAATAAGGGCAAAATAAAGAGGCTTTATTCCTACCCTGTCTCTTGCTAAAAAAAATGACTTTTCTTTTGAGTCATAAATTGCAAATGAGAACTGGCCTCTAAGTAAATTAAGGACATCACTTCCGAAATGTATATAGCCTTCCAGGAGAACCTCAGTATCTCCATCTGTGTAAAAATTTACACTTTTGGCTTCAAGGGTTTTTCGAATCTCTTTAAAGTTATAAATTTCTCCATTAAATACTATCGAAAATCTGTTATCTTTTGAAAACATTGGTTGATTTGAACGTTGATCTAAATCTATAATTGCTAGTCGAGTGTGAATTAGAGCTACATTGTCTTCTATATACTCTACTTTAGAGAAATCAGGACCTCTATGTTCCAGAGAGTCTTTGATTAAATTGGATATTTCTGGGTTAATCTTTGACTGGTCAAAGTTATAAATTCCAGCTATTCCACACATTAATTTAACTTTAATGTTGAATTTATTTAATTGATTAACATTAATTTATTTAGTTTATTATATGAGTAATGCTTAAAAAATTGTTCGATAAAACAGTTGTAATTATTTTTATGCCGCTAATAATTATTTTCTTAATACTTATAAGCTTCTATCTTCTTATTAAACAGGGTAAGCCAATTTTCTTTGTTCAGAATCGAGTTGGTAAAGATAATAAATCTTTTAGACTTTACAAATTTAGAACAATGGAAATTACAGCTGAAGAGGATTTCCATAAATCACATTATCTTGATCTTGCCAAAGGTAAGCAAGTAGAACCTACGAACTCACCTCTTGAACCTATACGAATAGAAAATGATGATAGGATAACCACGTCTGGAGCATTTTTACGAAAAGCGTCATTAGATGAACTACCGAATGTTTTCAATGTCTTATTAGGTGACATGTCGCTAGTTGGTCCTAGGCCTCTTGTGGGTTACGAGTCGGAACTATATGGAGATTATAATTTAAAACGCTGTTCTGTGCTTCCAGGTATTACAGGCTTAGCACAAGTGCAGGGAAGGTTAGATTTAAGTCTACAAGAAAGGCTCTTTTGGGACTTAAGATATATAGAAGAAAAATCATTTATCAACGATTTAAAAATTATTTATAAAACTATCGCTTCAGTTTTATCTCGAAAAGGTGCTAATTAAATTAAATCTGAATAGCCCTTAGCAACAGCCTTAATATTTGCTATATTGTTGTTAACATTTTCAATATTTTTATAAAACTTTTCCAAACTTTCTTTGTTGTCTAACTTTTTCAATTCTTCATCAAAATTCTCAATGTTTGGATCAATATTAATACCAACATTATATTCTTCAATGAACTTAGCCAAACCAGAATTTGGATTTGAGTAACCTATAAGTATTTTATTCATTTTTAAATAATCAAATGTTTTTCCTGGAAAACCCTCAACTGTTATTTCTGATGATAAGGAAACTAGTGCAAAAGGTACATCTTTTGTTTCGTGAATAATCTGGCTTCTGGGGGTGTATTGATTAACTTCTATAAACTTAGATCTAAAATTTAAAATAGTCTCATACTCGCTTCCAGAACCATAGATGGTTAATTTAAACGGTATACTAGATTTGTTTAATTTATCAATAAATGATTGTATATTTTGAGGTTTACCAAGATTTCCAGTGTAAATAATATGATTTGAAATTTCCTCAGGTTTTTCTATAGCAATAGCGTTTGAAAAGTGATAAATTACACTTACTTTATTTTCATTGACATTTCTTTCTTGAGTGAGATAAAGTTTTAATTCATCAGAATTTACAACAACTTCGTCAATAATTTTAAGACAGTAGTTATCAATTTTTTTAAATAGATTAAGTAGTAATTTTGAATTTAATTCATTAAGTTTCTGAGCAATTTCAGGATACAGTTCCCATACCGAATAAATTGTTTTCAACTTAAATAATTTTTTGGACACTATAGCAACTAAATTCATAGTTGGTGGATAGCTGAAAATAAATACTGTCTCATAGTTATGTCTATTTTTATAAAGAAAAATTATTGATCTGAAATGGAATGATATCCACTGTAAAAATCTTTTTTTTCGATTAAATGATCTTCTATTTGAATGAATATGGTAAATTTTAACATCATGGTATTCAGAAACGTAAAGGTACTTTCCTAACTTCTTTAAAGTACCATTCTGATAAATTTCATTGTTGAAGTTATATTGAGGAGATGAAGCTAAAATCTCAATTTGTTTTCCTTCTAACTTAAGCTGAACAGCAATATCCGCGACAAGTTGTCCGGTTGAAACATTATCTGGAGGAATAGTTAATGAATGAAATAATACTTTCCTCATCCCTTAAAAGAATTACTAACATCAAAAGAGTAGTCACTAGGTTTGTGCCTACTAAAGCTATTTTCTTCACACAACTGAATTAAATCTCTAACTATAGCTTCTGATGAATTTCCGTCTCCAAATGGATTAATCCAACTTGAATTAATCATATTTGATACTTCCTCTAAAATTTTATCCACTGGTTCATTTTCCAATGTTGGATCAAATTTTACAGATGCTTTAACATCATAAACCTCGGGTCTTTCAGTTGAATATCTCATTTGAATAGAGGGTATTCCTAAAATACATGCTTCTTCTACAACAGTACCTGAGTCAGTAGCTACAAATTGCGAATTTTGTAAAAGGTACATGAATTCCAAATACCCAATTGGATCTATCACCTTAATATTCTCATTTAAAGTTAAATTTGTTTCATTAAGAATCTGTTGAGTTTTATAACCCATTGGAAAAATTACATTGTGATTTTCTATTTCGTTTAATAAATTTATTATATTTTTAAAACTTTTTTCATTAAGTATATTTTCTCTTCTATGGCATGTAACTAAGACAAATTTTTCTTTGATGGAATCTAAGATATCATCATCTAAATAATCTGAACCAGATTCAAAATATTCAATATTTTCTTTAATTATATCGACTATTGGATTACCAGTTACCTTTATGATATTTTCCGATATACCTTCATTCATGCCCTGAATTTTATAATTTTCCAAATATGCGTAAATTCTGTCTGATAAATGATCAATTACAGTCCTGTATTTTTCTTCCGGCATCCTCCAATCATATGACCGCATGCATCCTTCAATATGAACAATGGGAATATTGTGTTGTGCTGCGGCAATACACCCCATTACGGTATTGGTATCACCTAAAAAAACTGCAGCTTTATATTTATGTTGTTCAAAATGACTATAAAGATTTTCTATAGTAGATGAAACTACTGAAGCATCTGTTCCTTTATCAACAGTAAATTCAAAATCTGGTTTTTTTACATTTAACTGATTAAAGAAAGTATCTTTCATGTTTTCTGAATAATGCTGTCCGGACCATATAAAGTCGTAACTAATTTGATTTTGATTGTCTAAAATATTTAAGATTTTACTGGCACGAATTACGTCTGGTCTTATACCTAAAATTATTGCAATATCTTTCATCCTAATTCATTATCTCATTAGTAAATTTTGAATGAAACAATTCCTCAATATTTTCCTCAATAGAAGGTACTTCAACATAACCAGCATTCTTCCATAACTTCTCATTTGTTTCTGGAAAGTTTGTTTTTAAAGTTCGATCAATAACTTGTGATGCATCTATATGATTTATATCTATTTCTTTGTCAAAAGTAAATTTAAATTGTTCTAACAAATTTGCTTTTGAGATTAAGTTTCTAGGCACTAAATGTTGTGTCTTGAATTCAAATTTAGGATTTCTAATTAAGCCTTCCGCAACCTTCGCAAAATTTAATGTAGTGACTCCATTCCATAAGTGATTTTTGTATCCGGCTACTTGATGATCTTCATTATTTAAAAACCAATTCATTAATGAGAATCCTTTTCCTTTTTCTGGTCCAATAATGCTGGATCGAATTAAATATTTATTCAACCCTTCTATTTCTCCAGCAACTTTCGACTTACCATATAAATCTTTGGGGTCTTTAAAAGAATCTTCCGTATAATTTCCATTATCACCTGAATATACACAATCAGTTCCTATTTGAATATATCTAATATTTAATTCATTACATAAATTTTGCAATTCAAGTGGGAAATAAGAATTTGTTTTTATGGTCTCACTTACTGAATGTGGATCAAACTCATCTATTTTTGGTTTTATTACACCGATACAATTAATAACAGAGTCAAAATCATTAGAACAAATTTTTTTCAAGTTTTCCTTGTATTCACTAGTTAGGTCAAAATTAAAAACATTTTCGTTGAAATATTTGTCAATAAATTCGGTCTTGGATCTGGAGGTAACTGATAAATTTATATCTTTTATTGAATTTAAATGCAATGAAACCATTTTTCCAAGCATTCCATTTGCGCCTAATACTAATACGTTAATATCACTCATAAATTTCTGGAGAAAATTTAGACCACGGGTCCCAGTACTTTGACTCATACCTGTAATCATCTTTAGCTGAATCTTCTAGTTCAAGAGTGGAAAAATACATTATTTTGCTATTTGAAATTGTGTTCATTGCTCCATTTGCAAATCCTGGCGGTACATAAATAATATCTGAATTATTATCAATTTTATACTCTAATATCTCATTATCTTTTGAGGGTTTTGACCAGTCGTCAATTTTTACCAAACTTATAATAAATTCCCCTTCTAAAACTTTAATCAGCTTGGCTTCTATTTTGTGACCATGCCATGCTCTAACAGTGCCTTTAGTTGGATTATTAACTATGTAAAACCTCTTGAAAGAACTGATAGATAAAGCGTTATAATATTCTAAAGATCCCCTGAAGTCTGAAGACTCCCCTCTTTTAAAAAATTTAGGCTTATCTGAAAGCGTCATTATTTAATTCCATACTCTTCTAAAAAATTTTGGTTTGAATATCGTTTGTGATTAACATTTTTAATCCTTTTATTAGCTATTAAGTCATAGACTTCATTAATGCCTGAGGTAAGATCAATTTCAGCTTTAAAACCACACTCTTTAAATAATTTTTCACTACTGACTTGGTAATTTCTAGAATCTTGAAATTTCATAGGAGTTGTTTCAATTTTTGCAGAAGGAATTTTTTTTACTATTGAATCAGCAATTTCAATAATTTTAAAGTTCTTATGATGTAAATTAAAGACTCCAGTTATATTTTTTTCAAGAGTGTTGATTATTGCATTTGCTACATCATTAACATGTAAAAGTGGTCGCCACTGTTCACCTCCAAATACTGTTAACTTTCCTTCAGTCAGGGCTTTAGTAACTAATATATTGACTACCAGATCTAACCTAATTCTTGAAAATTCATCACTAATACCGAATAAAGTTCCCAGCCTAAAAATGATTGCGTTTGAATCCTTTAAATATTCTTCAGCTTGAATTTTTGATGAAGCATATTCAGATAGTGGATTTATGGGTGAATTTTCGTCAAGCATTCCATCCTGAGCTCCATAAACTGAACAGGTTGAAAGAAAGACGATTCTCTTTTTAAAATTTTGTGCTAAAAATTTTACAGATTCAGCATTTATCTCAAAAGTAAGTTCTGGATTTATTGAACAAGCTCCATCACCTACAAGTGCGGCTAACCAAATAACAGCGTCATGTTTTTCAAATAGTGTTAATAATTTCTTTTGATCGCGAATATCTCCGTATATAAAATTTACATCTTTTCTATACGACTCTTCATAAATAAGTGAATCGTAAACAGTAACATTGTGATTTAACTTCAACTTATCAACGATACCGCCTCCAACATATCCAGCACCGCCAACAATTAATATATTCACTATTTAATACTAAATGCTATCTAAACATTAATTGTATTTATATAAAATTTTTCAATTTTATCCGCACTTATTTCAATTGAAAAATTATCTATAACAAATTGTTTTTGTTCTCTTTGAACTTTCTTTAGTAAAAATTTATTATCTGAAGCATACTTTTCAACTAAATCTGCAATATGTTCTGTATTCTCTCTATTAACTAATGAACCTTCAGTACCATTTACAAACTCATTTAAAGGACTTATATCAGAACAAATCACTGTCACATTATTTTCAATTGCTTCCAATACAACAAGCCCAAAACCTTCTGAGCTGGAGAGAAATAAAAATAAATCAAGCTCTTTAAAAAAATCATCAATATTTTCATAGTGATTTCGAATGTCAACAATATCAGAAAGATGGTAATCAGAAATTAATTTTTTAATTGTTGATAAATAACCTTCATCGTCAGATCCTGCCAGTAACAATTTAAAATCAATATTTTTTTTGGATAAAGAGTGGGCAACTTTGATAACTTTGTCCCACCCCTTCCATGGCAAAATTCTTGCAGCCATTCCAATAGTAAGAGATTCTTTCTTAACTACATTTCGAGATTTCATCTCAACACCATAATGAATTGTATCTATTTTTTTAGAATTTATTTTTTTGTTGACTACTAACCAATTATTAATTTTATTTGATATTGCGATGACACCATCAGAATTATTTAATATATATTTCCATATTTTATTTGTTAAAAAATATTTAAATTTGCTTTCTCCATCTCTTGTGCCATATTGGGCATGGACGGAAATAACGTGTGAGAATTTTCTTTTACTAAATATTCTTAAGAATCCAACTATAAGATCTGATTTAGGCAAATGAGAATGTACGATGTCATATTGATTTTCGTTTATTAATTTGCGTAAGAAATTAATACTCAAATTTGACTTATAAAATAATGGTATTTCTTTTAGGTTATTAGCTATTGAGTCTCCTTCTTCATATAAATCAAAAGTAAATAGATGAATATTAATATTTTTAAATTTTTTAAACAATTCAGAAAGTTGAACTTCAGCACCATCCTTTTTCAGTGTTGGTAAAACATGTAATACCTTTAATTTATTATTGTTCATTTTTATGACTCATTAAGGTAAAGAAAGTAAAAAAGAAAAGTACTGATATTGAATGATTTTGTATAAAATCTCCTGAAAAAGATAATGCTACAAAACTACCTAAAAAGAAATATTCAGGTTTTTTAATACTGTTATTAAAACTTTTTAAAAAAATGATAAATTGACGAATAAAAATATTTATAAAAAATAAAAGACCTAAAAAGCCATAATTTAAAATAATGAATAAAAAGGAATTATGGGGACCTGTTGGACGTAAATCTTCATCAAATTCATTTATGCTTTTAACTGTATTTCTAACAACACCATAATTATCAAAACCATATCCAAAAATATTTTCGTAAATAGTCCTATCAGAAAAATTTGTAAATATTGCTTCCTGCATTTGTATCCTATCTTCAATTCCTTCTGTTTCAACTTCTGAGGTGAATCTATCAACTAGTCCAAATGCAGAAGTGAACAATAAAGTTAGTGTCAATAGAAAGAATGAAAAAATATTTTTTGATTTAATTAAATGAAAAATTACAAATAAAACAAGAATTATTAAGGCACCTCTACTGTAAGTAAAAAAACAACCTAAAGTTCCAAGAACAATTACAAAATTCTTATTAATATTATTTTGAACTAGTAAACAATAGCATGCTAAAGAAGCAATTATACCCCCAAAAGCATTCGGACCACCTGCTTGAAAACCATTCATCCTTCCTTTAGTAAAATTCCATTGATTTGAATTAAATCCAATGTTCCAATAGTCGTATGAATCAGTTCCTAAATCGATTTTAAAAAAATAAAATAAAATTGAGAAAGTAGATAAAAATAAAAATACAAATACATAATTTGAATTGAAGTTAACTAGGTCCTCGATGTTGAGAACAAAAATTAAAATTAATAAATAAAAAATATACCTTATAAAATCACTAAAAAAAAGTGACCCATTTAAATACATATTCTGGGCGCCAATATACAGAATAAAAATTAATAATGGTATTAATTTTTTTGTAAAAAGTGACTTTATATTCTTGAAGTACATATTTAATAAAAACAATATTAAAAATAACAAAACTGGAATATCATCCGTATGAAAATTTGCATTTATAACATAGTGCGGTGTTAACGGAATTAAAAATAAAGTTAGAACTTGTAATTTTATTAAAAAGTTTTTATATTCAACCATCTTTTAATCCCATTTTCAACTAAAAAAAATAAGGCTTCATATATAATTTTTTTAGACATTTTAGAATTTCCAAGCCTTCTTTCTGTAAAAATTATTGGTACTTCACTTATTTTTAGTTTTAAAACTTCACATCTCATTGTCATCTCTATTTGAAAAGAGTACCCATCAGATTGAGTATTATAATATTTAATTTTCTTCAAAGATGTACTACTGTAGCACCTGAAACCGCTAGTCATGTCATGAGTCTTAGATTTCAGAAGTATCCTTGATGTTAAATTAGCTAATTTTGACAGAAATTTTCTTTTTGTATCCCAACCTAAACTGCCTCCGCCAGAGATATAGCGACTTCCTATGACTACATCATTATCAGTGGAAACAATTAACATCGACTCAAGATCTTCAAATCTATGAGAGAAGTCAGCATCCATTTCAACAAAATACAAAAAGTTCTTTTCTATTCCCCATTTAAATCCATCTCTATATGCAGATCCCAAACCTAGTTTTTCACTTCTTTGAAGCAAATTGATTTTGTTAGAGTTTTTTGACAAATTCGCAACTAGGACGCCAGTCCCATCTGGTGAATTGTCATCCACAACTAAAACAGAGACATTTAATTTAGAAATTTCTATTAAAAATTTTTCTATATTTTCAATTTCATTATATGTTGGAATAACAACTAGATGTGTAAAGGAACTAACAGTCAATTTAGGTTATGACCCATCGCCATCAAGATCAACAGCATTGATACTCCCATCTGCATTTGTTGCTTTTCCTTCGTTTTCAAGGTCAAAAGACCATCGATGCTTGGGGCAAATTAAAAATCGTTCATCTTCAATTTGGTGTGTGATTAAATCACTACCTTGGTGAGGACAAAATTTATCAATAGAATAGAGCACTCCTCCAGCTTCTACTGTTATTCTTTCCCTTTGATTTTGAAGCCTCATTAAATTATTTACAAACTCTGGTACGTCTTCTTTTTCCATTGTTAGAAAACCATTTATAGCAACCTGATATATATCTGGAGTTCTTTTTAATTTATGTCTAAATGAAAGCATGAAATCTTCCCAATTTAGAATACCATCTAATAAACGAGCAATATCACGTACTGAAGAAGAAATTTCGTAAGTTTGTTCGGAATCACTAGATATATTTTTGTCATTTATTTCAATAGATTTATCAGCAAAATTAACAAATATTGACGTGTCTTCTATTTCTTGAAGAGAAAACTCAAGGACTACCGCCATATCTTGCTCTATCTCAAAATTTTTTAACTTTGAATCAAGCTCAACAAGTAATTTGTTCTGCACGTCTTTAGGAACATATTTACTTGTGTCATTTTTACGAGATTCAAAAAAGCTTTGATATTTTTTAGAATATTTATTTATATTTTCTTTATCAAACAAATTACTTATATCTTCCACAGGGTGTGATACAGAGATTTTATTATCTATAAACTCAAATTTAGTTTTAGGCACTGGAATTTCTACTCTTAAGTCAGGTAAATTTTCATTTAAAAATTTTTTAAATTTATAAGGAGATGAAAAAATATTAACCTCTTGAAAATTAATATGCAGAAGATCAGGATCTAAAAATACAGGTGGACCAGCTGCAGGAATATATGTTTTAGGTTGAAATTTTTCAATTAAATTTTTAACAGAATTAAATTTTCCATATACTTTGGATTCAGATATTTCATTATATTTCTTTTCAGAATAGTTGTAACATACAGGATGAAATACCGCACCTGAAAACTGACATGTGAAGACATCAAATTTTTTGTATATGTCTTTTAACTCATCTACCCGATCGTAAACTTTACAGTCATTGAGATTTAGGAATGTAAAATTTTTACTTTTATCGATTAATCCTAATGCAGAATCACGAACAATTTCCTGATCATCTAAAAAGAGTCTTATTTCAAGATTGTTAATATTAATAACCTCTGAATCTACAGGGGTAATAACAGATTTTGGTTTTAAATCAGTTAGGACATGGGCTACATGGTCTCTTCTAAATTTTGGAGTTATAAAATTAATTTTTTCAAGTGCAAGCTTACTTAAAAAAGGTACATCAAAATGATCTTTGTGTTCATGACTAATGTATATATAAACATCTTTATCAGTTTTATTAATTAAATCTATAATTTCAATACCGTAATCGTGATTTGAAGGAAACTGAAACCATGATGAATCAAATGCTCCCTGATCTGACATCCAAGGATCCATTAATAAAAGCTCATTATCAGTTTCATAAAGAAAACCCGCGTGACCTAAAAATTTGAGCATATTGTAATAATAATAGAAACAAGAAATATCAAATAGTAATCTTTAAAAGAGTTAGAATTTAAGTGTGGATAAATTAATAGTTACAGGGTCATGTGGCTTTATTGGTTACAATTTTATAGAATCTAATATTAATAATTTCGAAATAGTTGGTATCGATTCACTTAATGATTCCTATGATAAAAATCTAAAATTATTAAGATTAAAAAATTTGGAAAAATATGCTAATTTTTCTTTCAAACAAATTAACCTATCTGATGAAGGTTCTGTAACCAAAGAAGAAGAAATATTCAAAAATGTAAAGATAGTATTGCACCTTGCAGCAAGAGCTGGCGTAAGGCAAAGCTTTCTTGATCCAAAAAGTTATATTTCAGACAATACAATTGCAACTGCAGTGCTATCTAGATGTGTTAAAAAATATGAAATAGATAAATTTATAACTGCTTCAACATCATCAATTTATGGAGATACTGGAACTGAGCTTGCAAAAGAAAATGAAAGTGAACTAAAAAACCCTCCATCTATTTATGCAGCAACTAAATCGTTTGGTGAAATTTTATCAAACAATATACTTGAAAACACTTCCACAATTATTCAGATTCCTAGATTTTTTACTGTTTATGGTCCTTTTGGGCGTCCAGATATGTCAATTCTTAGATTCATACACTGGATAGCTAACAAGCAGGAAGTAATTATTTATGGTGATGGAGAACAAAAACGTTCATTTACATACATTGAAGATATAGTAAATGGTTTAAATAAACTAATAGACATAAATAAAAAAGGAACATTTAACTTAGGATCTGATCAAACATGGTCATTAAATGAAGTAATTAAAATGATTGAAGACAATTTAGGTATGAAAGCTAATAAATCACACAGAGAAAGAGCTATGAAAGATGTAGATATTGTTTTGCCAAGTTTAGAAATATCAAAATCTATTTTGGGATGGGAACCAAAAATAAATATTGAAGATGGATTGAAAAGAACAGTTCAGTGGTATAAAGAATATGAAAAAGAACTAGGAGATATTAATTTTAAATATGAATATGAAAAATAATTTAGAAAAGGTAATAATAACTGGTGGAGCGGGGTTTATAGGTTCTAACTTAGTTAAGAAATTACTTGAGAACGGAACCGAGGAAATCCTGATCATTGATGACCTATCAACAGGAAAATTAAATAATTTAAATAATTTTTCAGAAAATGGAAACATTAAGTTTATCGAAAAAAGAGTTGAAGATATTGAAAATTTATCTGAAACTTTTAACGGATTTGATTTTTGTTTTCATTTAGCCGCAGGTGTTGGCGTTCAATATATTATGGAAAATGTTAGCAAAGCATTATTAACTAATATTGAGGGAACTCATATAGTTATTGAAGCATGTAAGCAAAATGATATTCCAGTACTTATAACTTCAACTTCAGAAGTTTATGGTGTATCTGAAGACCCTATATGGACAGAGGAAACAAAAAGCCTGATTGGCCCGCCAACTAAATTAAGATGGTCCTATGCCGCCTCAAAGCTAATTGATGAATTTTTAGCACTTTCGGAATATAATGACGGAAACCTTAAACCAATTATTGTTAGATTATTTAATATAATTGGTCCAAACCAATTGTCAAAATATGGTATGGTTGTTCCTAAATTTGTTGAAGCAGCTCTTGATAATAATCCAATTACAATCCATGGAAGTGGAATCCAGACAAGGTCATTTACATGGGTTGGAGATGTAGTTAACTATTTTTATTTGTTAGCTAAAAATGAACTTTATGGAGAAATATATAATATTGGACAAACAGAAGAGATATCAATTAGTGATTTAGCTAAGTTAATTATTCAAAAATGTAATTCTAAATCTGAAATAATTTTTAAAGACCATCTTGAAGTTTATGGTGACAAATTTGAAGATCCAATGAGACGAACTCCTTCTATTGATAAAATCGTAAATGCAACGAGCTATGAACCATCGATGTCCATTCCCGAAATGGTTGAAGAAATAATAAAATATAAAAAAATAAATCCTTGAAAATATTAATAACTGTTGGAATTTATCCTCCTGATATTGGAGGTCCTGCAAGTTTTGTTCCTAAAATAGCAAAAAAATTCAAAGAAGAAGGATTTGAAGTAACTGTTTTATGTCTTAGCGAAGAAAAGATTTCTGATCATGAAGAATATAAAGTTGTGCGAATATTAAGAAGACAAAATCTTATTTTAAGATGGATTAAAACAATATTTTTAATTATTAAAAATGGAAGGAAATCAGATGTGATATTTGTTAACGGACTTCCAATGGAGTCCTATTTAGCAAATATCATCTTAAGAAAGAAATTAATTAGAAAAGTTGTTGGTGACTGGGCGTGGGAAAGAGGACGGAATAGAGGAATTACAAAAGACTCCTTTGATGATTTTCAAACTAATAAACACAGCCTACATCTAGAATTTGCAAAATTTTCTCGAGGTTGGACAGCTACTAAAGCAGACCTGGTTATAACACCTTCAAAGCATTTAGAAAGTGTAGTTAGAAATTGGGGTGTTTCAAATAATAAAACTCGAGTAATATACAACGGAACAAAAGTAATCAATAACATATCGAAACCTAATAATGATCCATATCAATTTATAACAGTCGGAAGACTTGCACCATGGAAAAATATAGATGTGATTATTAATTCATTTAAAGAACTTCAAAAAAGCGGCATGAATTTTATTTTTTATATTGTAGGAAGTGGGCCTTTACAAAAAAAACTTGAAAACCTTGTTAAAGAATTGGAGTTAGAAAATAAAATAATATTTACGGGACAAAAAAATAAAGCTCAATTAGAAGAAATATACATAAATTCTGATATTTATATTCAGGCATCTGGATATGAAGGTTTACCTCATGTCATATTAGAAGCAATAAATTATGAACTTTCAATTATCAGTACACCTATTGGAGGAACTAATGAAATACTTTTAGATGGCAAAAATGCATGGATTATTGACTTAATTGATAATAAGGCGCCAGGAATAGAAAATCTTAAAGAAATGATAAAGAATGTTGTTGAAAAGATAGAAGAAAATGAGATTAAAAAAAATAACGCAAAAAATTATATAATTGAAAAATTTAATGAAGATAATAATATTAAAAAATACATAGAAATTATGAAGTTATGAAAAATCTAATGTTTTATGGAACAACAGATTATGGTTTTGATATTAGTAAATCAGATGAAGAAAAATTTAAGGAGCTCTCAGCAAATTTCAGTACATTTGTAATGACATATGGGAAAGAACAAAAACAGATACAACATCCTTTTGTCAACATTACTTACCTAAAAAAGCCCAAATATTTAATTACTCAATATCTCTACTTTTATCTATTGAATTATAAAAATCTCAATAGATATGTTGAAGATAATAAAATTAATATAATATCCGCCAAAGATCCAATTTCTGCTTTTTTGCCAATTATTCTTAAAACTTTCAATAAAAAGGAAATAAAAATTGTTATTGAACACCATGGTGACTTTCTAGATTTACTGTTAAATCAAAGAAATTTTTACTTGAAAAGAATTATAAAAATAATATCAATGATAATTTCAAATTTTACATACAAGAAATGTGATTTATTAAGGGGTGTTGAGGAAACTGCGACAAAGGAATTAGCAAATAAATATAATCAAAAATACATTTACTTTCCTGCCTGGGTTGATCACACTATTTTTACCAACAATAAGATGACCCGGAACAATTTTTTAATTGTTGGGAATGTTATTCCAAGAAAAGGAATTCTATTTTTAATTAAGCAATTTCATATCTTCTCATCAACAAACAATAATATTTATGATTTAAAAATTGTTGGAAATACACCAAATAAGGATTATCTTAAAAAGTGTCAAGATTTTATTAATGAGAATAAAATCCAAAACATCCATTTTATTGGATCAGTAGATTCTGAAAATATTTCGGATTTAATGAACTCATCATTATTACTTCTAATGGCTAGCAGTTACGAGGGGCTCCCACGAGTATTAATTGAGAGTAGTTTATGCGGACTTCCAAGTCTGTCATCAAGTATAAGGGGAATTTCTTCGCCTTTTGGAGACCAAGGAGGTACATTATTATATAAATATAACAATTCAAGTGATTTTCATCAAAAGCTTAATGAATTTATTAATAATAAGACCCTTCAAGAAGAATTGAGTAAAAAATGTCAAAAACTTGGAGCTGAACTTGCAGGAGAAAATATGTTTCTTAATAATTGGATAAGAGTAGAACAAATACTATATGAATAAAAGATTACTTTACTTTAATTTAGCAATTGATAAAAATGATACATCACTTGCATTCACCATAGATTGGCTAAAAACTATTGGAAAAAATTTTGATCATGTAGACGTTATATCACTTAGGGTTGACTCAGAACCGTTAGTTAATAAAAATATCAAAATTTATGGACTAAAAAAATCAAGTAATAAGTTCAGAAAATATATATATTTTTTAAAAGTATTAAGAAAGTTAACAATGCAGAATGATTATGAGAGTTGCTTTTCTCACATGTCTCCTATTTCAATAGTCCTAGGTTATTTTTATTTAATTAAAAATAAAATAAAAATAACACTCTGGTTTACACATCCTGGACCAAAGTCAGGCATAAAAAAATTAATACTCTATTTAGCATTTTTAATATCAAAAAATGTATTGACAGCATCAGAAAATTCATTTCCTTTCAAAGGTAATAAAGTTAATGTTATTGGACATGCAGTTAATTTAACAAAATTTAAATATGAAGAAAAAACTACTCCATTAAACAATTTTCTAATATTATCTAGAATATCTGAATCAAAAAATATAGAAATGAGTATCAAGAGTTTTATAAGTTCAAACATACTAAATTCATCACTAGATATTATTGGTGGTCCCTTAAACAATGATGATGAAATTTACTTTCAATACTTAAAGAAAAAATATCAAAATAAGAATATTAATTTTATTGGGAAGATTAACTATGAAGATTTACCAGAGAAAATAAAGAAATATGATGTAAATATTAGTAGTGCTGGATCTGGCTTTTTCGATAAATCAGTTTTAGAAACCATTTCTTCTGGCATTATAAATTTATATAAAAATAAAGACTTTAATATTCTATTTGAAAACAGTGGATATTTTAATTTTGAAAATGAATCTCAATTAACTGAAAAAATTATATCATTACAAAATTTTACAAATGAGGATATTAAAAAAACCTTTAATTCTGTAAAAAAAAATTTAGAGCTGAATTCTTTAGAAACTCTAAATAAAAGAATTGAAAGTTATTTATAACGCTTTAAAAACCATTCTATAGTTTTTTTTAATCCATCATCAAGAGTAATGCTAGGGGTGTAATCAAGTAGTTTTTCTGCTTTCGATAGGTCTGGTTTTCTTTGCTTTGGGTCATTTAGTGGTAAGTCTAAATATTTAATTTTTGATTTTGAACCTGTTAGTGAAATAATCTTTTTTGCTAAATTTTTAATTGTAACTTCTTCATCATTTCCTATATTAAAAACTTCTGGTGATTGATAATTTAAAATTTTCACTATGCCTTTTATAGTGTCATCAATATAGGAAAATGATCTTGTTTGTGTGCCATCTCCATATATTGTTATATTTTTATCATTTATTGCTTGGTAGATGAAATTAGTCACTACACGTCCATCATCAAAAACCATATTGGGTCCATATGTGTTAAATATTCTTGCAATATTAGCTTTTAAGCCATGTGTTGTAATATAAGCTTGAGTTGCTGATTCAGCAAATCTTTTGGATTCATCATACATACTCCTTGGTCCAAGAGTGTTTACGTTTCCCCAATAATTTTCGTGTTGAGGACTAATTTCTGGATCTCCATAAATTTCAGAAGTAGATGCTAGAAAAAATTTTGCATTATGTTTCCTAGCAAGACCTAGAGCATTTATTGTTCCTATGCTTCCAGATTTTAGAGTATTTATTGGGTATTTCGAGTAAGCAAAAGGTGAAGCACAACTAGCTAAATGTATAACATAATCAACATTTTCATTAATTTCAAAATGATTTTGAATGTCATGGCTGTGAAATTCAAATTTAGTATTGTTATTATAATTTTCTAAATTTTTGATATTTCCCGTTATTAGGTTGTCAACAACTATAATTTTTTCAGATGATTCAATTAAATAATTTACTAAATTAGATCCAATAAATCCTGCACCACCTGTAATTAAATATTTAATGAATCCTCCCAGAATCTAAAGTAAAAGATGTCGTTTAATTCATTTATCTTCAACATATTATTATTAAAAGTTGCATTATCTAATGGATACATTTCAATTATTACAGATGAATCAACAAATTGTTTAATTTTTTCATAACCATCAGGTAAATTTACTAAATTATCATATATATATATGTTTTTTAGTTCTTCTTTCAATAAATCATAAATTTTGAGCGTAGGAGAATCCCTTAGATCATCAGTATCCTCCTTAAAAGCTGCACCAATAAATATGATGTTTTTAAGGCTATTATCTTTTTTTATTTGTAGAATTTTATCTTTAAACCAAGACATATGAAGATTGTTTGATTTTATTATATTGCCAATAAGTGGAAGGTTTAAACTATAAACATCAGAAATATTATTTACCTCTGTTACGTCTTTAGGAAAACAAGATCCTCCCCAACCGGGTGAGGGCCTAAAATAAGTGCTTCCTATTCTGGAATCAAGCCCAATCGCTTCTAATATTTGCTTAAGATTACCGCCCATACTATCAATAATTTGAGACGCTTCATTAACAAAGGAGAGCCTAAGCGGTAAATATGCGTTGGATAGATACTTTATAAGCTGAGAGCTAATTGGATCTGTAAAAACTACTTCACTATTTATAGATTCATAAATCGATGAGACAGTTTTTGAATTTTTTTCATTGTTTGACCCTATTACAATTCGATCTGGATTGAAGAAATCATAGAATGCCCTTCCCTCTCTTAAAAATTCGGGATTAAAAACAACTTTATCCTTTAATGCATTAAATTCCTCTAGTACCTGATCTATTCCTAGCGGGTGTATTGTTGACTTGATACAAATAATTGTTTTATCATTCAGATATGCAGATGAAGCCTTGAAAACTCCTCTCAAGAAAGAAGTATCAACTTCACCAGTTTTATCGGTAGGAGTTTGTACACAAATCATAAAGATTTCGGCATCATCCCATCTAATATTTTCATACTTATCTATGAAATTCAATCTTTCACAAAAATCTTTATTATTTATGTATAGATCTAACTCGGGTTCATAAAATGGAGATTCTCCTTTGGACAGAAGGTTTATTTTTTCTTCATCTATGTCTAAAAACTGTATATCGTGACCTAGCTTTGCTAAGCCAAGCCCACTTACAAGACCGACATAGCCTACCCCTGCTACAACAATATTCATAATATTGATGTTAACCATTATTATGATTTTATAATAAGAAATGTGATTTATTATATAGCTCATTGGGACTGGATTCTAAAAAACTCTAGATTTGATATTGTAAAATACTTGAAGGATGAATTAAAAATCTCAGGTATAACGCCTATTGAAAACCGTAATTTTAATTTAGAAGAATCTTATTCTGAAGTAATAAATTGGAATTATAAAAGAGAGAAAGTTTTAGATATAAAAGGGGTTATTAATCTTCGAAAATTTATTATAAATTGTAATACCAAAGATCTCATTCACCTTTTTACTCTAAAATCACTTATCATTTTCTTGTTAAGTAGTATTTTTATTGATAAAAAAATATCAGTTATAGCATCGATTACAGGTTTGGGATTTTTATTTGCAAACACAAATTTTGCTTTGCTTCTTAGAACAATCCTTAGACCCTTCATAAGGTATAAGATCAACAAAAATATTGATGTTTTAATTTTTCAAAATAAAAGTAATCTTGATGATTTTTTATCATATTCAAAATTTTCAAATAGAACTTTACTCATAGAGGGAAGTGGGTTAAATACTAAAACTTTAAAAACTAAAAATTCTTTCAATCAGAAATTAAAAGTTATATTTGTGAGTAGGCTGCTTAAAGAAAAAGGATTTTATGAATTTATAGAAATTATTAATAAAAAAACTTACGATGGAAAATTCGAATTTTATATTGCTGGAAGTATTGACGAAGGGAATAAAAGCAGTATTTCTAATTTTGATTTAGAAAATATACTAAAGAAAACAAATGTAACATATTTAGGTGAAATAAAAACAGATTATGAATTATACAAATATGATATTTTAATATCTCCCACACATCATGAAGGTTTTTCACGAATAATTCTAGAAGCTGGTTACGTAGGATTGCTATGTTTAGCAAACAATATACCAGGAACGAAAAATATAATTGAAGTATTAAAGTGTGGAAAAGTAATTGAAAATAATAGTATTGAACAATTTGTAAAAGAGTTAAATAATTGTGAAGAATATATTTCAAAACTTAACTACACCCATACAAGAGATATAGTTGAACAAAATTATTCAGTATCTGCAATAGCCAAAAAAATGAAAGATCTATACAGTGAATTTATTTGAAAATATACAGCTATCTTTAGTTTCAGCATCTGCACTTGCATTTATAATTTCTTTATTCCTCAATTTTTTATTTATAAATTTAAACTCTAGTTTTTCAGATAGAAACACAAATCAAAAAAGATTGAACAGTTTAAGCATTATTCCACTGGGTGGGGTGGCTATGTCTATTAGCTTCTTCATCTGTGTTAGATTCCTTGGTGAGGCGACATCAAGTTTTCTTTATATTTCAATTTTTTCCCTTGCAATCGCCCTCATGGGTGTTGTAGATGATTTTTATAACTTGAACTGGAAAATTAAATTACTACTTCAAGTAATATTTGTTGGATCTCCTGTAATTACATTAGATTTATTTATAAATATTGAAAGTATCTTAAGTTTACAACTGAACAATTTTTTAAATATATTTGCAACAGTAATATGGGTCATTTTATTAATGAACTCAATAAATTTTACTGATAATATGGACGGATTTGCAGCTTTAAATACCTCATTTATTTGTTTAGCATTAGGTGTTATTTCTTTTGTAGTTGACCAGAACTACCTTGCTGACTTGAGTATTGTATTATTATTTTCAATTTTAGGTTTTTTGCTATTAAATTACCCACCTGCCAAAATTTATATGGGTGACTCTGGAAGTTTGTTTATTGGTTACGTTTTAGGGTTTATCAGTATAATTTTTGATTGGAATCCAATTAGTGATGGAAGCATTTATGATTCATTTGCTCCTGTTTTGCTTTTTTTTACTATACCTTTATTAGACTTTGCTACAGTATTCACTCACAGAGTTAGAAATAAAATATCACCTACTACTGGTGGAACGGATCATATATCACACCGTTTGTTAAAAAGAGGATTTTCTGTTCAGAAAATCCTCTTTGTCTTTTTTTGTATAAATTTTTTAGTTTTTGCAATACTTTCAGCTTCAATTATTTTTAATCAAATTACATTATATTTTATTATTTTGTATCTTATATTTGTAATTTACTTGTTTTTCAAGTTCTCAAAGATGGAAATTTTAGATTAGATTTCTTAATTCCAATATTCTCTCTTCTGTTCCTGCATCAATCCACCATGAATTAAGAAATTTAAAGTCTACGTTTCCAGCAGCAATTAATTGATTGTTTAAATCCGTTATCTCAAGTTCTCCCCTGTGAGAAAAAACTAGCTTGTCAATTAATTCAAAACAACTGTAGTTATACAAATATAATCCAATTACAGCTAAATTACTTTTTGGTAAATCAGGTTTTTCTTCTATTGATATTATTTTGTCATTTTCAAAATGGGCTATTCCAAATTCTGATGGATTGCTTACTTCTTTAAGAAAAAAGGTTGAATTTATATTTTTTACATCTAAGTCTTTTAATAGATTTTCTCCAAAGAAATTATCTCCTAGAACAAATAATATTTTGTCATTTTTATTTACAACATTTTTTGCTTGTTTTAAAGCATGGGCGATTCCTAATGGTTCAGTTTGTGTAGCAAAGCGTATGTTTTTATCTTTATGAAATTTAGCTAAATCATCTTCTATTAATTGGTGAAATTCTGGATTAGTTATCACAACAAAATCTTTTATCCCCCAACTTGCAATTTGAGTAATTTGAGATGTAATCATTGAGTTTTCTTTAATGTTTATTAATACTTTTGTATGAGTATTATCTTTATAATTTTTTAATCTCGTTCCCAGGCCTGCAGCAGCAATGACTGCGGAAATATTTGTCATTTTATTATTTTAAGTGTTTTAAGTGATTATAGTTGTGATTTAGAAATGAAAATTAATAGACAATCAATTTTATTTTTAACCCTTTTAGTGGTTGCTGTAGTTGCATTTGTATTATTTCCAAATTTTGAACGTGAAAATTTTGATCCAGATAAAATTGAAAGTATTTCTAGTGGATCTATTTCAAGCTCAACTTCAACTACTATTATTGAAAATAATCAAACTCAGGAATCTCCTAATGAAAATACTAACTCTACTGAAAATTTTGAAACTTCAATTTATGACACATTATTAGTTAACAACACTACAGATAATATAGATAATATTTTTACTACTTATTTAGTTATAGGTAGTGATGAAAGGACATTAGATTCTTCTGAAAGTAGAGGTTTTGTAGAAGGTAGCAGAGCCGATGTAATAATGCTTGTACTGATGGATCAGAATTCAATACCAACTTTGGTTTCAATACCTAGAGATTTATTAATTAAAGATCCGTGTACCCAAAATATACAAAGAATTAATTCTTCGTATGTCAGAAATGAGTGTGGTAGTAGTGCGGAAAATTTGTCAGCAGCATTATTAAATATAACAGGACTAGGTATAGATCATTTTGTTAAATTCAGCTTTGAAGGATTTGAAAAAATAATTGATAGCTTTGGTGGGATTAATATTTGTGTAAATGAAACTCAAAGAGAGGGCTATTCATTTGAAATTCAAGAAGGATGTAACTTACTAAATGGAGAGATAACACTCAATTGGGTTGTGTCAAGAAATACTGAGATTTTAGATGGAGAAAAATTATTAGATGAAAGTGGAAATGACATATCTAACTGGAAGCCAATGAGTGGTGTAAGTGACTTAACAAGAATTAAAAAACAACAAAAAGTAATAATAGAAGTTATGAAAAATATAAACGATTTTGATTCTTTAAATTCATTTTTTAAATTTGTTAATGCGCTCGAAGACACATTTACAATTGATAAGAATATATCAATAATTCAAGCAACTGAACTAGTTTGGTCTTTTAGAAATCTTGAATTTGATTCCGTAGTTAGATTAACAGTTCCAACATACAACTACACAACTGAAAATAATGCACAAGTTTTAATACTTGAGGATAATTTTTATAATTTTCTCAAATCAAATGATCTACTTAAGTAAAACATTATTGACAATACTAGATTAAACAAAATAAATACATCTGCTGAATACAACATATCATTCGTGATATTTTGAATTAAAAAAGCTACGAGACATAAAAGTAATAAATTGTCATCTTTAGACTTATTTATAAAAACTTTTAATATAAAAATTCCAATTACTAAATAGAAAAGTAAAGCAAGCAAAAGACCATACTCAACAGCAAAGGTTAAATATCCATTATGAGCGGTTGTAAGTTGACTAAGGAAGGATGGATCTACTATTGGAGAGCTTTGATTAGAAATTAAACCATTTTTTGAAGTCAAAATTCCACTTCTTAAACTTTTATCACCAATAATATTATCAGCTATATAAACCCCTTCATCATTTGTCCAAGAAAAGAAAATTCGCCCATCATCAATATCAATTTTCCAAGATTGAAATTGACCATTAAAAATTGATGTATTTGAAATCAGTGTATTTGTTTCCCAAGGTATTTCTGGAAAAGATAAGTTTAAAATTATTTCAAAATCTTCATTGAAATTAAAATTATTTTCTACTGCTACCCAATATTTATTTGGTCTATAGAGCTTTAAACCCGATTCATTATACATAATATTCGCATTGTAAAATTCTTTTGTATTAGGTTTAAAAACAAAAAAAGTATCATTTTCATATTCTTTTTTAAATTCAATTACATTACTTGATTCAGTCGTATTTATTTCAACTGAATTTATCACAGAATCTAAAAAAGTATTTCCGAATGATTGACCATCAGAATGCCCACCAATTTCAATATATGAATTATTCTTAACAAATTCAACAATCTTGCCTTTTGTTCTTGTAAACCCTATTTGATTCCAAGTTTGACCAGTATCAGATGTATAAAATTTAAATACACTTCTAGGAACTATGCCCTGTCTTTTATCAAACTCAATTTTAATAAAACCTTTAACTTCTCGAAATTGACATTCATCACAAAATAATTGATAATTTTCGATAGGTATTACTTTTTTATTTAAAGTTAAGTTTTCAACTATTACAGATAATTCACCAATAGCTAGTTTTCTTGAATTACAAAAATATTTTTGTGAAATTTCACACTCAACAAAAAATTCCCTTTGTTCTAAATTTTGTTCAATATTGAACTCTCCCGATGAGTAAATCTTATTTATTATGCACAGGAACTCACCCCTTGTAACGAGTTCTTCAGTTTCAATCTTGCAACCAGAATCCAAAATGAATTTTTCAGATATTATTATATTTTTTTTAAAAATTACAGATATAAATTTCGAAATGGTTTCAATGTCAGCCCTCACATGCTGACACGTAATTCTGTCATCAGCACATTGAGAAACTATATTACTTTGCTCTAAAATTTCATATCCACCACCTGATGTACCAATATAAAAATCTATACCTGAATTTCTGTGCTCTTGAGGTGTAATCCCCAACTCAACTTTATCGAGTGTAATATTTAAATTCTCTTCTAATATTTTGGGATTGATAGATAAAAAATAATTGCCATATATCTCTTCAACATAATTTCCACCTCCGTAACCATTTATAAAAGTTAAATTATTTAAAGCTATTTGAGTCAGATATCCCCTATCACTTTCTTTTAGCAATATTTGAGAGTTACTATTTAAAATTAGTAAAACTACAGCAAGGAGTAAGATACTTGAGGATACAACGACTGTTTTTATTTTGAAGTTATCAATAGATAAATAGAAAAATACAGAAACCACTAAAGCTAAATAACTACCCCTTGAAAAAGTTAGGAATACTAAAAATATATTTATAACTGAAAGTAGTAAATATATTTTATTCTTCAACATATTAAATAAATAAGCCGATATAAAAGTCAAAAATGTGAATATAGCACCAGCAACGTTTGGCCCCCCGCCTTGATAACCTGCTAATCTACCTCTATTAAAAAAGTTGGGGTTTTCATAGTAGTAACTAATCCATCCTATTGAGTTATCAAGAAATGACAGTTGAAAAATAGCTGTAATAACATTTAGAAGAGTTATTGAAAAAAGTGGTATGAATAGATACTGCAACTCTTTGACAGTGAAATTCTGTATAAATAGAAAAGTTAAATAACCAAATAATGTATAAAAGGAAAATCTTAATGTTAAAGAATTTAACCCATACAAAGCAAATGCGATAGATAAAACTATCAGAATATACAGCCAATATGTATTTTTAATATTATCAATTAAATCAGAGAAGCTATATTGCTGTATAACCAAAATAAAAATTAAAATTAATGCAAATACAATAGTTAAATCAGAAAAATTTAAAGGTAAATTGTTTAATAATTCAGGAGGAGAAGTAATAGAAAGTGTTATTAAGGAACCGAAAATTAATAAAGTTACTTTGTTCTTCAAGTGGGCCTGGCAGGACTCGAACCTACGACCGACGGATTATGAGTCCGTTGCTCTAACCAACTGAGCTACAGGCCCTAATATTTAGGAAATTACTGATTGAATCTTAAGTGCCATACTCATATCACCAGCAACTTTTAATTTACCAGTCATAAAAGCTGCCTGTGGGCTTGATGATCCATCCATTATGGCCTGCATTGTTTCAGCATCAGTAGTTACAGTACATGTAGCTTCTTTATCGTCAGTAGATATTTCACCACTTGGGCCATCAATCATGACAATACTTTCCCCTACAACAAATTTAACTGATCCACCTAATGTAGATAGGTCTTTTCCCTCAGCTCTTTTTTTTACTTCTGTAAGATAATCCATTGTTCCTCCATTCATTTTAATTATAGTGAAATTTTGAAAGTATAGCTCCGAGGGTGGGACTTGAACCCACAACCAACGGATTAACAGTCCGCTGCTCTGCCAATTGAGCTACCTCGGATAGCAAATTAATAATACTATGAATTAAAGGGTACTCTGATAAATTTCTATATTCTTTTTAATATCTTCTACAGATTGTAAAAGAGAAAAATCTTTATTTTTAGAGGATTCAAACTCTTCTATAAGTTTATCAATTTTTAAGTTTGCGTAATATAGGTAAAGACGCGATATAGATTCAGAATATTGTTCGGAAGTATAAGAAATATTTTTATATTGATTATCTTTGTCTCCATCTTTTTTCAACTCATTTATACTTTTTGTGAATTCTTCACTTAGATTAAGTATTTCTGAAACTTGTTCATTAAAACTAAAGTTGCTTTTTACAATGTCAGCAGTAACAATATCTTGAAATACCAAATGTGTATTTGTATATTTTGGCTCTATAGATGGCTTGTCAATAGCAATTTGATTTTTAGATTGAAAATTTAGCTCTCTTTTTAATATATCTTTAGAAGTATTAATTTTTTTAGCAAGTAGATCAAGAGACACATCAACCTCCAATGGGCTTAAGTGTTGTGATAATTTTTGGAAATACTCAAATATACGCTGTTTATCATTATTCTTCGAAAGAGATTTATCTATTAAAAACTCTACTAATTCATAATTATCTTTAAGTAATTCCTTAAATGAATTAGGTTTATTTTCAAATAATTCAGACAGGTCTTTATAGTTCTGAGGAAGGTTCAAGCAATTAATTTCTAATTTACTTCCTAATTGATTTCTTATTTCAAGCACCCTTTCTGTAGCAGCTAAACCGGCTTCGTCATTATCAAAACATAGTAATATTTTTTTTGTGTATCTTGATATAACATCTAATTGTTGAGTAGTTAAGGCGGTACCAGATGGAGAAGCAACATTCGAATATCCAAGTTTGTTTAAGGCAAGGACATCAAAGTAGCCTTCAACCAAAAAAACATAACCTTTCTTTTTGATTGAAGAAATAAAATCTGTTGTAAAATATAAGTTTTTATTTTTTTTGTACAAAAGGGACTCTGATGAATTTAAATATTTTGGTCCGAAGTCATCTAATGCTCTTCCTCCAAAGGCAACTGTCTCTGTTCGAATATTTAGAATTGGAAATAAAATTCTATTTTTAAATAGAAAATTACCATTACTGCTCATAAATCCAAGACGTTTTAGGTCTTGGTTATCTATTTCATTTTTTTTACAATATTTTTGGAATCTTTCTATATCAGAATCTATAAAAGATACATTGTATTTTTTAATATCTGTAGAGTCAAAACCCCTAGAATTTAAATAATCTACTCCCTTTTTGGATACTTTAGATTCCATTGTTTCTTTAAAATAATCTCTAATGACATTCATTTTGGTCTGATATTTTTTAAAATCATCATTTTGACCCGAATCAGTATAGGAGAGTTTAAACCCATAATTATCTGCCACAAATTCTACAGCATCCTGAAATTCTAGATTATTTATTTCTTGTATATATTTAAAAACATCGCCACCCATTTTACACCCAAAGCAATGAAACAAGTTTTCTACATCAGTAAAACTCATACTTGCAGTTTTTTCACCATGAAACGGGCATAGTGCCATTCCTTTTGATCCCCTGAGCTTTCCTGTAGTAGTAGAAAGGATGAAGTCGCTAATCTTTGTTCGTTTCTTTAAATCTTCAATAGAATTTCTTGCTATACCCATTAGATATTCTTAAAATAATCATGAAGTTTGTTAATTTCAACTCTTTCCTGGTTCATAGTATCTCGATTTCTTATAGTTACAGAATCGTCATCTATAGTCTCAAAATCAACTGTAATACAATAGGGTGTACCAATCTCATCTTGCCTTCTGTATCTTTTCCCGATTGATTGAGTTATATCAATTTCAGTTCTAAAACTCTTTTGTAATTTAGTCTTAATTTCTTTCGAAAAATTAATTAAATTATCTTTTTTACTAAGTGGAAGAATTGCAATTTGAATTGGTGCAATTTCAAAGTTGAACCTAAATAATGTGCGTGTAGTGTCATTTACAGTATCTTCATCATAATTGGAACATAAAATAGCAAATAAAGTTCTAGTCAGCCCTCCAGCTGGTTCTATTACAACAGGATAAATTTTTTCATTAGATTCTGGATCAAAATATGTGAGGTCTTTTCCACTTTCTCTTTCGTGAGATGTTAAATCAAAGGTTCCCCTATTGGCAATTCCCTCCAACTCTCCCCAGCCCCATGGATACATAAATTCAATGTCTGATGTTTTTGAAGCATAGTGTGCTAGCTCGTCATCTTCATGGTTTCGTATTCTCAACTTATCTTCTGAAATTCCCAATGACTTATACCATTCGAGTCTCTTATTTATCCAAAAGTTAAACCACTGTTCTTGATCTTCTTCTTTACAAAAGAACTCAATTTCCATTTGTTCGAACTCTCTAGTTCTAAAAATAAACTGTCCAGGTGTTATTTCATTCCTAAATGATTTACCAATATTTGCTATGCCAAATGGCAACTTTGCTCTCATAGTTCTTAAAACATTTTCAAAGTTTACAAAAATACCCTGAGCAGTTTCTGGTCTTAGGTAAACGGCTGAGTTTTCATTTTTAACTGGACCAATATTGGTTTCGAACATAAGATTAAAATGACGAGGCTCTGTTAGGTCTTCTTTTTTTAAGCCGTCTGGCACCTGATCTACTCTAAATCTCTCACCTGTTGGTTTATGATCAACCATAGGGTCTGAAAATTCAGCTAAATGTCCGGATGCTTTCCAAACTTCAGAACTTTGTATTATTGCAGTGTCTACAGGATATATTGATAAACTATCATCATTGTTAATATCTCGCCACCAACTTGCTGCTAGATTGTTTTTTAAACTAACACCAAGGGGGCCATAGTCATAAGAACTTCTTAACCCTCCATAAATAGAAGAAGAATTGAATACAAAACCCCTAGATTGAGAAATTGTTACAATTTTTTCAAATAACTCTTTATTAGTTTTTTCCATATGTTCTATTCCTTGACTTAAATTCTAGTAATACATTGTCTAATATGTCTTGATTTACATCAGGCCACAATGTATCAATAAAAATTAATTCAGTATAAGCAAGTTGATAAAGCAAGAAATTACTTATGCGTTCCTCTCCGGCAGTGCGGAGTAGTAGATCTGGATATGGAATGTCGGGGTATTGAAAATAGCTATAAAAACTATCTGCTATTTCCTCAAGAGATAACACTTTTTCAAGATTGTTATTATGTAGGTCCATAACTGCACTATGGATTTCATTGTGTGAACCATAGTTAAAAGCAAAAACTAAATTTAAATTAATATTATTTTTTGTAACTTCTTCTGTTTCTTTCATCAATTTTTTATTTTCATTAGGAATTTTTTGATCACTCAAATCCCCAAGAAATCGAAATTTTACACCTTTATCATTAAATTCATCTCTTCTTCGAATAAGAAGATCTCTATTAAAAAACATTAAGTAATCAACTTCATCAGGTGAACGTAACCAATTCTCTGTAGAAAAAGCATAGACTGTAAGCCATTTTATTTTATTAGTAATGGCCCAATCAATAGTTTTAGAAAGTGAGTGCTCTCCCTCTGCATGTCCAGAAGTCCTTGGCAAATCCTTATTTAAAGCCCATCTTCCATTTCCATCCATAATTACTGCTAGATGTTTAAGAGATTTTTCTTTTTTATTCATTCCAAACCTTTTTAAGTATTTTTTCCTCAATTCCACTTAATTTATTTTGATAATTATGAGAATACCCAATTAAGTGTAACAATCCATGAAGTAAAACTAGCTGATACTCTTCAACTAGTTTTTTACCGTAACTATTGGCATTTTCTTTTATTAATGTTCTATTAAGAAATAAATCTCCAAGTACTTCATTATGATTTTTATCAAGCTTCTTTATCTCACTTAAATTGTTATAAAGGGGGATCGTCAGAACATCTGTAGGGTAATTTTTATTAAAATTTTTATAATTTAATTTTTTTGAAGTTTCTGAGGAAATGGAATGGATGAATAAAGTAAAATTATCTGATATTTTAAAAATTTTTTCAAATTCATTTTTTACAGTTTGGAATCCTTCTTTTTCTAAATTGTAAAAATACCCACTGTAATTAAATCTCAAAATAAATTATTCTTCTTCAGAGATTTCAGGATAGAGTACTCTCTGGTGATACAAGCCTTCAAGACTTTTTTGAAATGATTCTTTTATGATACTTAATTCTTCAAATGTTATAGGTGCTTTGCTGAGTTGAGCATCAGAAATTTTTTCATTAAATATTTCTTCAATGACACTTTTAATTTTTTCTTCATCTGCATCTTCAACCATAAAGATAGCTCTACAAGCAGCTTCTAGAGAATCTGCGAGCATTAATATTGCAGATTCTTTAGAGGATGGCTTCTGTCCTAAATGTCTGAAATCTTCTTTTAAGACATCACTATTTTCTAATTTTTCCTTTTCATAAAAATATCTTATAACTCCATCACCATGATGTTCAATAATGCCTTTATAAACTATTTCAGGAATTTTAAACCTTTTTGCGAGCTTAACTCCCTCTGTAACATGGCTTCTTATTATGTTGGCAGATTCATAAGGCAAGAAATTTTCGTGAGGGTTTGAATTGCCAATTTGGTTTTCTACAAACATTGTTGGGTTTTCTGTCTTTCCTAAATCATGATAATAAGCCATTGCTCTGGCTAATTGGCTATTTGCACCAATTTGATTTGCAGCTCTATCAGCTAAAGTACCGACTACTAAAGAGTGATTAAACGTTCCTAAAGCATTCTCTTCCAAATACCTTAAAGCTGGGTGATTTCTATCTGCTAATTCAGATAATTTAAAATTAGAAGTTAATCTAAATATACTTTCAATATAAGAAGTTAATGAAAAAGCAGCTAGATTCGCAATTAAAGCACTTAAAAATGAAAATACAAGTATCTGGGTAATATTTGCATCATCTCTTAGGAAAAAATAAACTCCAAAAGCTAACAACGGTTGTGTTAATGATATATAAATTATTCTCTCCCTTAATAATGCCCTATCTGTATCTTCAGAAAGAAATATAGCGGGAATAATTGTACCTAGAGCTCCAAGTGCAACTAGTCCAATATTTCCACCTCCAGCTAGAGCTAAAAGAGAACTAGATAAAGATAGAATCAAGGTGGCTCTTAAATTTAAAAGTGTGACTGAAATAATCCCTACAAAAGAAATAGGGAGTGCATATTGAACAAAATCAAAATCAGATTGTTGGGAGAAGTAGGATACACCTCTTAAAAAAAGAGAGGAAACAAGAATTAAAGTAAGCATGAGCAATAGTTCATTATCATTTTTCCATATTGAGTCTCTTAATCTCCATAAAAGTACATAGAGAATTAAAAAGACTGAAAATATTATTGGAATTGCTGCAGTTTGAACAGTTCTTGATTCACCTGAAAGATAACCAAATTCATCTAAAGCTTTGTACTTAACATCATTTATAATTTGTCCTTCACTCACGACAATCTCATCTTTAAAAAATTGAATATTAACAGCTTCAATATTTTCAGAAGCTTTATTTTTTTGATCATTCCATAGCTCTTCTTCAAGTTTTTGGTTTGCAACTAAGTTCTCTGCAACTATTTCACTAACCATAGATCTTACTCGAGCTTCTGGAACAATAACATAGAGCTCGCTTGGAAGATTTAGATTTGGAGGGGTCTGAACAATAGTCTGCCTGATTTGATTCAAATTTTCATTATTTATACCATTAGAAAGCAATCTATTAGCCTGATTTTTTGATTCAAATTCAATCTGTGTTAGAAAATTAGAAGAATTGTCCTTATCAACATTTGAAATTTCAACCAAGACTTCTATTGCAGAAGTTGAAATAGTGGAAAATAAAAGTGATGATTTTATTTTTGAAATTTGATCAACTTTACTTAATTCAACAATTGTGACAGTAGAAATTGGTTGTTCAGGGTTTGATTCATCATCGGTTATAAGGACTTCTTCTGTGCGAGCCTTTATAACTGTTAAAAACATTTCAGTTATTCCATCTATCACTTGTATGTTTACTTTGGAATCAATCGAATATACAGGGGGTACATTTTCAATAGCTATATTTCTTAGATTTTTAGTTTCATTTTCGTCAGTAATTGATATAAATCTAGGAGCAGAAAAAGTAGTAGGTGAAGTATCTCCAACTTCAATTTTAATAATTTGATTTTCAGGAAATAAGGTAAAAGAAATAAACCACACAGCTGCAGAAAATAACAATATATAAAATATTTTTCTTAAATGTGTAAAGTAAATATTCATTATTTATCTGGAAATACTTCTAAAATTTTTGAAACAATCTTATTTCTAACAATATCAGTATTTTGAAATTCTAATACCGAAACTTCATCGATATTTGAAATACTCTTTCTAGTTTTTTTTAGACCAGAAAAGTCTTTATTTATAAGGTCTATTTGAGACTCATCTCCAGTAATTATCATTTTTGAATTTTCACCTAATCTAGTTAAAAACATCTTTATTTGACTAACTTTAGCATTTTGTGCTTCATCTAATATTATGCATGCATCATTTAAAGTTCTTCCTCTCATGTAAGCGAGCGGAACAATCTCAATATTTCTTTTTTCAATAAGATATTGTAATGTTTCATTTCCAAAAAAATACTCCAAGGAATCAAAAAGTGGAACTAAATAGGGATCAATTTTTTGAGATAAATCTCCTGGTAAGTAGCCTAGTCTCTCCCCCGCTTCAACTGCAGGCCTTGTTAAAACAATCTTTTTTATTTGGTCAGTAGAATACATTTTTACTGCGCTGGCGACAGCTAAAAAAGTTTTTCCTGTTCCAGCAGGACCAATACCAAATGTAATTGTAGAGTTTTCAATTGTTTCCAGGTATTTAAGTTGATTAAGGTTTTTAACTTTAATACTTTTATTATTGTGAATTAACACACTACTGCTTTTACTAGATACAGATATTTGTTCATTTTTAATTGACGCAATTAATTTCAAATCTTCGATTTCTATTATTTCTCCTCTATTGGCAATTAAAAGCATCTCATCGAAGATTTGTAAAATTTCAGATGTTGTTTTTTCATCACCTGATATGTAGACAGCATTTCCCTTTACATTAATATTTGCTTTTTTAAAATTTGATTTGAGAAATTTTAAATTCTTATCGTTTACACCGAAAATATCAATAAGTTCGTAATCTAGCGGAATAATTTTTTCAATATTCATTAAATATCTTTTAACTTCTCCCCACCAATTAAGTGTAAATGAATATGGAATACAGTTTGCATTGCGTCATCATTTGTATTAAAAAGTATTCTATAGCCAGTACCATCTATACCTGTTTCATAAGCCAATTGTTTTGCAACTATAATCATTTTTCCAGCTAAATTGGCATCTTTATCATTTAAATCATTTATCGTTGCAATTTTCTTTTTTGGTATAACTAAAATATGAACTCTTGCGACAGGGTTAATATCATTAATAGCAAAAATATCATCATCTTCATAAATTATTTCAGACTCAATTTCACCTGATAAAATTAATTCAAATACTGATTTACTAATCATTTAGCCTACATTATTAATGATAATGCAGTTATAGCTGCTGTTTCACTTCTTAAATTAAATTCTGTAAGCATGAATTTAAACTTAAAATTCTTAAGTTCTTCTTCAGACCAGCCCCCTTCAGGACCTATTGCAAAATTTGTAATATTTTTATTATTTGTGATTTGGTCACCTGAAATATCAAAACATGTATCAAATATATCAAAATCTACAAATTTTGAATATATTATATTTGGATAGAATGGTGATCCTGATTGTTCAATCGCAGAAATAACCCAGGAATCAATTTTTTCACTTTTGATATTAATTTTTTGTGTATTTTGAGTTTCTCCAATATGTAACTCTGATACGTTTAGTTCAACTAATTTTTCAATTAAGTATCTAAATCTATTTTTTTCCCTTAAGAAAGGAATAAACATCTTAACATTATTTGGTTTTTGAAACTCTTTTACATTATCAATTAATACAAAATTTTTCTTCAGCTTTCCAAACATTATATGGCCTTTACCATTTGATATATTTATTTCATTATTTTCTCTTATCCTAAGAACATTCTTTATATGATGTAATTTTGACTCAGTAAGTATAATTTTATTATTTTCAATATCAACACCAGGTGTATATACAGTAGGAATAAACATTATTGCTTAAGAAAATCTCTGAAAGCTTCTTTAGGAACGTTAACTTTTCCTATTTGTCTCATCTTTTTCTTACCTTCTTTCTGCTTTTCTAGAAGTTTTCTTTTTCTGGTAACATCACCGCCATATAATTTTGCAGTAACATCTTTACGAAGCGCTTTTATAGTCTCACGAGCAATAATTCTCGATCCTACTGCTGCCTGAATCGGAATATCAAATTGTTGTCTAGGAATCAATTCTGAAAGCTTTTTTACTCTACTTCTACCAATAAATTCTGCATTTTCCTTAGCTAAAATTGAACTAAAGGAGTCAATAACCTGGCCATTAACCAAAATGTCTAATTTCGCAAGATTTCCATCTTCAAAATTTAAAATTTCATAATCTAAAGATGCAAACCCCTGTGAAATAGATTTTAAATTGTCATAAAATCCAGTAACTAATTCAAGTAACGGGAGCTTATATTTAATTTTTACCATTGTTGTACTTAAATAATTTAAATCTTTTTGTATTGCTCTCTTTTCGTTTAATAGTTGCATAATTGGGCCCAAGTATTCTTTAGGAAATAGTAAATTTATTTCGCAATACTTCTCTTTTATTTTTTTTATATCTGTATATTTTTCAATTTCACTTGGGTTTCTAATGATGATTTCTTCATCATTATTTCTTACTAACATGAATTCAACAGATGGTGGTGTGACAATTAATGAAAGATCAAATTCTCTTTCTAATCTTTCAATAACTATCTCTAGATGTAACAAACCCAAAAAGCCACATCTAAAACCAAATCCAAAAGCAGAAGAGGTTTCAGGCTCATAAAAAAAGCTTGCGTCATTAAGTACATATTTGTCTAGAGAATCTCTTAATTTTGAATAATCATCTGAATCTGATGGGAAAATACTTGAAAAAACAGTAGGTTGTGGTTCTTTATATCCAGAAACCGCAATTGGCCTAGCATCTTCAGCAGCAACTAAAGTATCACCAACTCTAATTTGGGACAGATCTTTTGCCCCAGTAATGATATACCCCACTTCACCTGTGTTTAAACTCTTAGTAGGTAAGAAGTCTAAATCAAAATAACCCATCTCAGATGGTTCAAATGAATAGCTAGAATTAACTAGCTTTAGTTTTTGTCCTAAATGTATTTCATCGCCAAAAACTCTAACTGATGCTACAACACCCCTGTATGAATCAAAGAAAGAGTCAAATATTAAGGCATTAACACCCTCCGTTCTTTTTTCAGGGGGAGATATAAGATTAGGAATTTCAATTAATAAGTTTTCAACACCCTCTCCCGTTTTTGCTGATATTTGAAATATTTCATCTTTCTTAGATCCAATTAAATTAAATAGCTGTTTTGTAGCATTTTTGATATCAGCATCTATTGAATCAATTTTATTTAAAACTGGTATGATTTCTAACCCTGCTTCTATTGCAGCATATGAGTGTGCAAATGTTTGTGCCTGAATTCCTTGGGTAGCGTCTACTAGTAATATAGCTCCATCACATGCAATTAGTGCTCTAGAAACTTCATATGAAAAATCAACATGTCCCGGTGTATCAATTAAGTTAAGTGTCAGGTCATTAAACTGAAGCCTAATCGGCTGGGATTTAATTGTAATTCCTTTTTCTCTTTCAAGGTCCATACTGTCAAGAATTTGATCAACATGTTCACCAGGTTTAATTAATCCCGATATTTCAATAAACCGATCAGCCAGTGTTGACTTGCCGTGGTCAACATGAGCAATTATTGAAATATTTCTAAGATTTTTATTATGTAACATATTTATCAAGTTAATATCTTATATACTGAAAGGTTTTACATGGCAAATATTAATTCACAAAAGAAAAGAATTCGACAAGATTCTAAAAGAAATGTTAGAAATAAAGCATTAAAAAGTGAGTTAAAAACAACATTGAAGGTACTAGAAGATGAAAAGATTACTCCTGAATCAAAAAATAAAGCTTTAAAATCCCTTGATGTTGCTTACTCAAAAGGTATTATCAATAAGAAATTTAGAGATAGGAATAAGTCACGAATATCAAACTTGTAATTTTTGTTTTACAGCGATTATAAACCGTTTTGAATTTTCCTGATTGTAAACAGACTTTAACATCTTTTCTTCTAGTTTATAAACTAATTTAATTGCTTCATCTATATTGTTTTCATCCAGTTTTTTTAAAAGACTTTCTGCTTTTTCATATTTGTAATCTTTTTTTTCATTTAATATCACGGATAAGTCTTCTGTATTAGTATTAATCAACAACTTAAGCCTAAAAATTTCTTTAGTAAAAAAGTTAAAAAAACCTCTAAAGTTGCTTTCTTTATCTGAAAAATAAAGTAAAAGCTCGGAGTCTAAGTTTTTATTTTTACTAAATATTATATTTGATAAGTCCCAAGGGAATTTTTCTTTTGACTTAAAAGTATTATGTACGATGGTCAAGTTTTTAATATCTTGAAATTTTTGAAGATTTGATTTCTTAATTTGAAATATGTATTTTAATGAAAAATTATATTCATAATCTTGAAGATTTTTATAGGTAAAATAAGCATCATTTATGAATTTATAAAAATTATCTTCGAATAATGTACTCTGTTCGTTTAAATTAAGATTATCTTTAGATATTTTTTGATATTGTAAATCTAAATCTAAACTGTCTAAATTGTCAATTAAAGTATCAGTTACAATTAAATAGGTCATTATCCTATAAAATTTATTATTTTATCTTCAACAAAAATAATTTTCTTGTAATTTTTTTTCTCAATTTGAAATTCTAATTCGCATATTTTTTCTGCTTTTTCTTTTGTGGTTCCAGTATTAATTATTTTTGTATGCTTCTTCTTTCCATTTATTTGAACAACTAATTCATAGGTAGGGTTGGTTAAATTTTCTTCGTCAAATTCTGGCCATGAAGATTCAGCTATATTCTTATTTGAATGTAACTCATATATTTCTGATGATATATGGGGCGCAAAAGGATAAAGTAGACTACATATATTAAAAGTAATATACTCTTTAGTTTCTTGGGATATTGTTGTTGTAGAGCCTAAATAATTAGTTAGTTCAATATTAATTTTCATTAAGTCAGATACGGCAGTATTAAATTCAAATTTATCTAGGTGTTTCGTAATACTATAAATAGATTGATTGATTTTTCTAATAATTTCTAAATCTAATTCACTTTGATTACTAATTTCAAGCAAAGATATCTTTTCAAAATTATCCCATACCTTATTCAAAAATCTTTTAGTGCCTTCAATTCCACCATCATTCCACTCAACACCATCACTGGGTGGTGCCATAAAAAGAATATACAATCTTAAAGCATCTGCTCCATGTGTAGCAAAATATAACTCAGGGTCAACAACATTACCTTTTGACTTAGACATCTTAGTACCACCAAAGTTAATCATTCCCTGGCTAAATAAATTATAGAAAGGTTCGCTAACATCTAGCATCCCAACATCTCTTAAAGCTTTAACAAAAAATCTAGAATAGAGCAAATGTAAAATAGCATGCTCTACCCCACCAATATACTGGTTAATAGGTAGCCAGTTATTAATTATCTCTTTATCAAATGGCAAATTTATATTGTTTGAATCTAGGAATCTAAGAAAATACCAAGAAGAATCAACAAAAGTGTCCATAGTATCTGTTTCCCTTATACTGTCAGTACCACAATTAGGACATGAGGTGTTAATAAACTCTTTGCTTTTTGCCAATGGTGAATCTTCAGAATTTTTATAATCATCTATTTCAGGCAAAAGAACTGGCAATCTATCAAGGCTTTCAGCAACTAATCCACATTTGCTACAGTTAATTACTGGTATGGGGCAACCCCAATACCTTTGACGACTAATAAGCCAATCCCTTAATCTAAATGTAGTTTTTTTATTTCCAATTCCATTCTTGGTAAGATATTTTAGAATTTCTTCAGAGGATTCATCATGCGACTTTAAATTATTATATTCTCCAGAATTGATCAAAATACCCCTATCAGTAAAAGGTTTTTCATCAATATTGATAGAATGATTTTCGTCTATGATAACTTGTATGATGTTAAGATCATATACCTTTGCAAATTCATAGTCTCGTTCATCATGACCAGGTACAGCCATTATTGCGCCTGTACCATAATTTACTAATACATAATCTGCAACCCACAGTGGGACCTTTTCTCCGCTGATAGGATTTGATACAAATAAACCCGTATCAATACCAGTCTTTTTTTTCGAAATTGACATTCTCTCAAATTCCGATTTTGATTTTGAATTTATGATGTATTCTTTAATCTCTTCAGAATTCGGAGAAATATTAAGAATTTTATCAATTATGGTGTGTTCTGGTGCTAAAACTGCAAAGGTCATCCCATATAAAGTATCGAGACGAGTGGTAAATACATTAAAATTTAAATCTGTATCTATGATATTGAGATTAAATTCTGATCCCTGAGATTTACCAATCCAATTTTCCTGCATTGCTTTAACATTTGATGGCCAGTCTCCTATCTCATCTAGACCATGGAGTAATTCTTCGGAATATTCAGAAATTTTAAAAAACCACTGGTTTAAGTTTTTCTGCTCGACATCAGCATCGCATCTTTCACAACAGCCTTCAATAACCTGCTCATTAGCCAATACAGTTTTACATGATGAACACCAATTAACAGGAGCATCCTCCTTGTATGCTAAATCATTTTCAAATAGCTTTATAAATAAGTACTGTGTCCACTTATAGTAGTCCCTATCATGAGCTGCAACTTCTCTGTCCCAATCATAAAGGGATCCTAATCTTTTTATTTGTTCCCTCATGTTGCTAATGCGTTCCTCTGTAAACTTTTTAGGATGTATGCCTGTTTTAATAGCAGCATTTTCCGCTGGAAGGCCAAATGAGTCCCAGCCCATTGGAGACATTACATTAAACCCACTTTTCTGTTTATATCTTGTTATTACATCACCAATTGTGTAATTTCTTATGTGTCCCATGTGTAAATCTCCCGATGGGTATGGATACATGCAAAGATTATAGAAATTACTTTTATTAGAATTCACATCACAGTGAGCTAATTTGTCAATGTCCCATTGGGACTGCCATTTAGATTCTAAAGCTTTGAAATCAAAATTATCCATTAATATAGATTCTTTCTATCTTTTTAAATAATTTATTTTTACTATATTTCTCATTTAATAAATTATATTGGTTTAATAACCTTTTATCGATTTCCACATAATCTTTTCTTATCATTTCAACTGCTAGCTGTAATTGATTCTCAAAATCTTTCTGATTATTAAAAATGAACCCCATTTCTTCATTTAAAATCTGGTTCATTGGAGGAACATTTCTTGTTAAACAAAGTTTTGAATAACTCATAGCTTCTAGTAAAACTAAACCTAAGCCTTCTGAGTATGATGGAAATACGAATAAATGAAGCTTTCTAAAAAAGTCTTCTTTATCGTCTATATAATCAAGAAATTTTATGTTAGAACAATTATGCAAACCATATTTAGTTTTAATTTTTTCAATATAAGATTTTTTTCCAACACCTCCAATTAAAAGCTCTAAATCAGTATTTTCTATTTCTAAAAACGCTTCCAAAAGATCTTCGATCCCTTTATTTTCGTTTAATCTACCCATAAACCCGATAGTAACTTTACTGATATTCTTATCAAACGCTTTATAAGATGGTAAATCTATCCAATAATTTATTACAGTAAATTTTATATTTTTAGAATAACCCATTAACCAATTCTCTACTTCGTGTGAGATGCATATTATATGATCACTTTTTTTCCAAATAAATATTAAAAAAGGCATGAAGAGTTTTCTTAAAAAATTAAGAAATGTCTTACCTTCAAGGTAAGTATCATATTTTCCATGAATGGATACAATCCATAGAGGTTTAAAGGAAATAAAATATTTCAACATATAGTACATGGCATCACTTCTTGGCTGGTGAGAGTGAACTACATCAAATTTAAATTTTTTTAGAATATTAGAAAGCATTTTGTATGAAAGAGGATTAAATAACCTTGGGGTTTTTAATCGGTGAATTTTATTTACTATTTTTGCAAATTCGTTTTGTAATGATCTCATGTTTTCATTATCTGGACCTATTGAGATTACATGTACTTCATGTCCTTCAATCTTTTGAGCTTCAACTAAACTCAGTAAATGAGTTTCGGCACCGCCGCCAGATAATGAATTAATAATGTGACAGATTTTCATTATTTATCAAACCTTGGAGTGATCCAAGTAGACTTGTAGGGGAAAACATAATTTTTTGAGAAATCTTTAAAGCTTAATGGTGGAAATTTAACAATAATATTTGAATTCTTATGATTATTTGGAATTGGAGATATCATCTGTTTATTCATTAAGTCTTTTTTATAAGAGTACAATTTTTTTATATCTGAAAAATTATTTGAAAAATAATTAATACCATCTATTTCGACATAGCTACTACCAAATGAAATCTCTGAGGAAAATCCATAATCCTTAAATATTTCTTTTAAAAATAGCTCTTTTTCAATTAATAACTCCGTATTGTATGAATCCATTTTTACAGATTCTATATTAGCTAAAATAACATCGAAATTGTTACTTATTGAATTGTCAACAATATGCTGGAATCTATGATGTCCATCTAAAATATACAATTCATCTTTAATTATTAATTCTTCTTCTGTTTTTTCGAAAAAAACTCCCAATACAATTGGAAAAGTATTGGTAATACTTGTATTTATTGGATTATCTTCCAAAGTTTCCTCGTGGGGATAGATTATATCTTTTAGATTAAAAATATTAATACTAGTGAGATAAGCTAGTACTTCAGGATCGGTTGTATCTATTTTTTTAAAATCTTTAACTATCATTTATCTAGAGATATAAAATCGTTTAAAATACTTAAGAAGTCGTTTACCATTTCATCAGTAATACTGTTGTAGTTACTAACCCTTACGCCACCCACACTTCTATGTCCATTAAGTCCAATGAAACCTCTATCTATACAACTAGTTAAAAATTTTTCTGTTTTAGAACTATCTTTAAAATCAAAAACTATATTTGAATAACTTCTTAAATCTATTGGTGCTACTAAATTAAAGTGTTCGTTATGTAAATCAAGAAAATCATAAATTTTACTAGCTCTCTTAAAATTATTTTTTTGTATTTCATTTATGCCCCCGGTATCTAAAACCCAGTCAAGAATTTTTAGTAAAACATAAATGGAGAAAGTTGGAGGAGTATTAAATGATGAATTTTTTGAAATATGATTATTAATATTTAAATAGCTTGTTTGATCACTCTCTTCTACAAAACCTTTTTTTACAATACAAATAGTCACACCAGGAATTCCTAAATTTTTCTGTGCCCCTGCATAAACATACGACAGATTTGTCCAGTCAAATTCATAGGAACATATATCTGATGACATATCTATGATTAACTTTTTATTATTGAATAAATCAAAGTCTCGCATCTGAATCCCCTCAATTGTCTCGTTTGAAGTCAAGTAAAGATATTCTTCGTCTAAATTATTAGTATATTTTTCAATATTTTGAAAGCCAATATCGTTTAAAGTGAAATTTGAAATTTTTTTTCCAAAGTACATCTCAAAATCTTGATGTGTTTTCCTTCCCCATGTGCCTGAAATTAAAAAAGAGACATTATTACTGAGGCTTCTCTTATTTGCTGGTATAAACGTATTTTGAAAAGTTGCCCCACCTTGTATAAAGAAGATATCATAGTCATCTGGAATCTTTAAGATATCAACAAGTTTTTTCTTTGCAGTATTAACTATATCTTCAAATACTTTACTTCTATGAGATATCTCTAAAACTGAATAACCGAGATCTTTATAATTATTTATATCTTCAGCAATTTTGCTAAGAACTTCAATTGGAATTTTAGATGGACCTGCGGAAAAATTATTTAACTTCATTTTCATCCCTTGCAATCATTAAACCTAAATATAAGCCAAATATAGGTAGCAAATCTTCAAATGATGATAAAGAAATAACAAGTATCAGAAGCGAGGCTTTAATTCCCGTTTTGATGTTTTGATTTACTAATGCCAAAATAGCTAAAAATAATAGAATTCCATATATAGGTCCAATTGAGAAAAGATTGAAAAGAAAATTATTTTGTAAATTTATATCTTCATATACTAAGAAATATCTACCAGTACCAAAAGATTTTGATAAATATTTTGTTTGTAAATACTTTGGTGAAGTTCTATTAACTAAATAATTTTCATGCTCTACAAGTGTTGATAAGTAGTTTGTATAGATATTATTTATATTTTGAAAACCTGTTCCAGTCCCAAATTCTAGAAAATAAGTTGTAAAAGAAAAAATATCTCTTCTTTCTCTGTCTTCAAACTCAAGAATTGAGGATATTTTAGAAGTATCGAGATTAGAGGTAATCTCTATTTCAGTATTGTCTTCAATAATAACTTCATCAACATTTTTTTCAATTTCAGGGCACTCTATATTCGAAGGGCTTATGTCACATTCCTTTATTGGTAAAAAAAATGTAATAAAAAATATAGTTAAGAAATATATAACCTTGGGGTTAATTTTATTAATAGTGATATCAATTACAAAAAATAAAACTACGTAGACTAGTGCTAATTCACTTTTTGTTAGACCAAAAATTACTCCGGATAATAAATAGAATAACTTGCTACCTCCTATTTTGTAATGCAGTATTAAGAAAGCGGGAAATAATATAGAAACTAAAAATACTGGCTCTCTAAAAGTGCCTACCATTCTGTGGCTTTCAGAAATCCAAAAATTTGATTGAACGTCGTATCCAAGTATTCCTGTTCCTGGACGATTTCTAAGTGGTTCGTAGAAATTAAAAATTTGTGAAATAAAAGCATAAATTGAAAAACATCCAATAAAAATATATGCTTTCTCTAAGGATATCAAAATACTTGATAATCTTTTTGTTTTAATAATGACATTCATAACTAATACAAAAGTTAAGAAGCTGAAGACCCTTAAGATTAGATACTGTGAGTCATAATCTTTACCAAATAAATTTATTAAAGTAGGAATTAATGCTGTAATAGTAATAACTGTAACAACTTGGTTAGTTTTAATTTTTTCAATAATTCCTATATATAAAAAAATAATAAATATTAATCCACTGCCTATCCACGAAAGCGGGATATTAAGTACTTGATAGGAGTCTAAGAAAATAAGAATAATAGAGGCAATACAAAAAATTTTAAAAATGTATCTAGAATCAACTGCTTTTTTTAACATTACTATAACTCTAACTAATGAAATTAAATATTACTTAAGTTATTTATTGAGATTACGAGTTTTAAAATAAACAAACAGTTCGTATAGTTTTTGACATACCATTCCGATAGCTATAGATAAGGCTACAGCGCTATAAGACAAATCATCAATTAATAAAGATGATAGAACTATAAAAAATATCAGGTAAATAAAGCGACCTATTGTATGTTGTAGTATTAAATTATTTAAAAACAAATAATGCCTGGTCCAAAAAGTTAATAAGTAAGATAGATACCCAATAAGCAGAATTAGCAATGGTTCATAGGAGTTAATGTAATCATTACCTGCAATCAACCTGATAAGCTCTTCACCAAGAAATATATAGAATATCAACAATCCACTAGCTATCGGGATTAAAATTCTATATGTTAGATTTCGAAAATCAAATTTTTCATCATTATTAATTTTATTTAACATCCAAGGGGAAAAAGCTACAACTATATAATTAACTGGTTCTACGAGTTTTCTAGCAACCCTGTAGACACCTGCAGAATAAAAATCAGTTAAAAGACCAATCACTACTACATCTAGTTGTGCGGGTATTAAACCTACAGCTTGATCAGCTCTAATTTTAAGAAAATTATTTCTCGATAGGTTAAGGTACTCTTTAAATCGAACTTTTTTATTTTGATTAGTATTTTTAGTTATTATGACAAAGAACACTAAAGCTCCGGTGATAAAACTATGCAAAGTTAAAGCAATAAAGAAATTTTGAATTGTTGATTCATATAAAATAAAACCTACAACAAGAAGAAATCTTAAAATATTATTAAGAGTTTCAATTGCAGAATAGATTTTCATATCTCCAATATGAGTGAACATTCCTTTAAAAACTTCAAGGAGGTTTAAAAAAATCCTTGAAAAGATAAATAATATCAAATAATTTGGAATAGATTCAATACCTAATAGTTCGAGGTTTATAGAAATAATCAACAACAGTATTACAAAAATGAAAGACAAAAACCCCATTAAAAGTTCAAAAGTAAGAGAACTTTTCAAAAAATTACCATTGTGACTTTTGAAATTCATAAGTATTAAGTCAGAATTTCTAGAACTTAAGAATCTAAAGCATAAACCTATAATCCCAAGATACACACCAATAATTCCGTAGGATTCCGGGCCAAGACTTTTTGCAACAATCCTAATTTGAATAATTGAAAGTACCGCAATTGTGCCTTGAGATAAAATTAGTTCTTTAGTTTCAGATAAAAATTTTTTCATAATTTTATGTGGAGCTGAGGGGATTTGAACCCCTGACCTCTTGCATGCCATGCAAGCGCTCTGCCAGCTGAGCTACAGCCCCCAATTATTAAGACTATCCATGTTGGTAAATTAACTCACAATCAAAATACAAATCTTCAATCATATAAAATTCTCTAGACTCCTGAGTAAAAATATGAATCAGAATATCTTTAACTTCAATTAATAGCCAAGAAGAATTTCTTCCCTCAATATTTAAATTAGATTTTTCATTTATAAACATATTCATCTTCTTAACAACTCCATTCATTTGGGTGTTTGATGTTGATGTGCCAATAATGACTTTTTGATGGCTGGACTCAGAATTTCCTTTAAATACACTAATATTTTGTAACTTTTGACCTTCAAGAATATTGAGAATGCTGTCAGTATAAAAAGACTCGATATATTCTTGTTTTTTCAAATTTGACACTTATAAATATATTACCATGTATTTATAAAGGCACTATTCTAAGAGTGAGGACATTTTGAAAAAAATAATCATCATAGGTGCTGGTGAAGTTGGTAACTTTCTTGCAAGCAAACTTTCCAGTGAACAACACGATGTTACAGTTATTGAAGCCGATAGCATGAAAGTTGACGAACTAAACTCATCACTAGATGCTCTTGTAATTAATGGTAATGGAGGTAGCCCATCATCACTCTTACAAGCTGGTGCAGAGTCTGCTGACTTAATTATTGCCGTTACAGATGATGAGAATGTAAATATGCTTTCTTGTTACCTTGCTAAAAACATGGGCACTAAAAAGTCATTTGCGAGAGTTCAGGATAGTTCACTTAAAAGCGAATTAGATGACTTAAATATTGATCAGATTATTGACCCATCGGAAAGTGCTTGTGATGAAATAGAAAAACTTCTATCTAGAGCTGGAATTTATGATATTCATGAATTTAGTGGAGGAAAAATTCTTTCAGTTGGTGGAGTTCTTACTGAAGACTCACCTTTAATCAATAAAAAATTATCTGATATTCATGAATTTGGAGGCAGGGAAAACTGGTTAGTTACTGCATATGTCCGAGAAGGAGATTCATTTATTGCAAATGGAGATACAGTATTAAATACAGATGATCATGTAAAAATTATTGTGAAAAGTGGTGATATACAAACTGCAACAGCTTTAATAGGTATTGACTTCAATTATCAAATTAAAAAAGTTATCATTATTGGTGCTTCCCGATCTTCTGAATTATTAGCTGAAAGACTTTATAAAGATTACGAAATAGTAGTCATTGATGATAATAAAAAAGATTGTAATAGGATTGCAGAAAATAACTCGCATGTGATTGTTGTGAATAATGATCCACGAGACCCTAAAAATCTCATAGACCTGGGTGTGGGTTCAGATACAGCAATCGTAGCACTTAGTAAGAATGATTCTAAGAATATAGTGTGTTCTTTAGTAGGAAATGCACTAGGTGTTCCAGAAATAATCACTAGAGTCAATAAGATTGATTATCTTGAACTTCTTAAAGAAACATCTATTCAAGCAACAATATCAACAAGAATAACAGCTGCTAACTCAATTTTACAAGATGTGAGATCAGATCAGGTAAAATCTGCACTTACTTTTGAAGATACCGAAGTGGAAGCATTGGAAATTCTACTCTCAGACAAATGTCATGTTCTAGACAAACCTTTGACTGAATTAGAACTTCCTGAAAATTGTTTAATTGCTGGAGTTATAAGAAGAGAGAAAACATATATTCCTTCTGGTGATTGGAAATTTGTAAACAAAGATAGACTAATAGTTTTTACATTGCCTGAATCAATTGAAGAAATTGAAAACGTATTTTGTTAAATACTGATGTTTAAAATAATTTTATTTATCAGTGGAGGTCTTTTACCTGTTCTTGGAATATCTTTATTGCCATCAATGATCTATGCATATTTAAATGAGCGAGAAAATTATGCCAACTCATTGCTATTTTTATTACTTTCATCATTGCTTATTTCGTATTTAATTAGAAAATATATTAGTCCTTCTCGTCAACTGAATACTATTCAAGGATTTGGATCTGTGGGTCTGTCATGGATTCTTTTATCATTGTTTGGTACTCTTCCATACATTTTTTCAGATATTAATTTGAGCTATATAGACATCTTATTCGAGACAATTTCTGGTTTAACAACAACTGGCTCCTCAATAATTACTAATGTGGAATCAGTTGATAAATCTCTTTTAATTTGGAGATCTACAACTCAATGGCTTGGTGGTATGGGTGTAATCGTTTTAACAATAACTGTATTGCCATTAATTGGCGCAGGAGGCATCAATCTATTTAAAGCTGAATCTCCTGGTCCTTCAGCAGATAGGCTTACTCCAAAGTTTAAGGATACAGCAAAATTATTATGGGTAGTCTATATTTCATTAACAGTTATTGAAACTGTACTGTTATATATATCCGGATTAACTTTATTTGATTCATTTAATCACTCTTTGACAACACTGTCTACTGGTGGCTTCAGTACATTTAATTCATCTGTTAGTAACTTTTCTCAACAAAGTAAATTAATCATTAATGTATTTATGTATCTTGCAGGAATTTCATTTATATTATTATTAAGAACTTTTAAATCGCGTAGTTTGAAAGAATTCTACAAAAGTACAGAGTTTAAGTTTTATACATCAATAGTACTTATGAGTTCCGCTTTATTTTTCGCAAAAACATATTCTATATCAACTGGAATTAGTGAATCAATAAATGATGCCTTTTTTACATCTTTGACTCTAATTACAACTACTGGCTTTACAAATTTGAATTATGAAAATTGGAATATTAACTATAGAACATATATTTTAGGTCTTATGTTCTTAGGAGGTATGGCTGGCTCAACAGCTGGTGGTATAAAAACAATAAGGGTGATAGCTTTACTGAAATCAGTTAGAAATGAGATTAGAAAAATATTTTATCCCAATGCCATATTTAAAATAAGAATGTCAAAATCTATTTTGCCAGAAAAGATGATTGAATCTGTTCAAACTTTCTTTATTCTTTATGTTGCTATTTTCGTATTAGGAACCTTTGCTCTAAGTATTTCAATTAATACGTTTAGTGATCCTATTTCTTTTGAAGGTGTACTAAGTGCCGTAGCATCCGCAATGAATAATATAGGACCTGGTCTTTCTGAAGTTGGACCTGTCGAAAACTACTACTTTCTTGACAGCTCCTCAAAAATTATTTTAAGTATTTTAATGGTTGTTGGTAGGTTAGAAATTTTTCCTATTGCAATACTTCTATATAGAAAGACTTGGAAATCTTAATATACTGACTCTTCTTGGATAAATTGAATAACATTTTCAGGTAAGTGTGCAGTAAGACTTCTATTATTTGTAATTAAGCTTCTGATTTGTGTGGAACTCATGTCTAACTCTTCTCCAGAAATTGTTTTGTAATCGAAAGGGAAATATTCTTCAATTTGTGTGATATTAATGTCAGGTCTTGGAGCAATCAAAAATTGTACAAAATTATCTAAAATTTCATAATTATGCCAAGATTTAATTCCCAATGCAGCATCAGCACCTAATATAAAAAAAGAACAATCTTTATCTAAACTAAGTTTTTCTAAGGTATTTGCGGTATAAGTAGGTTCATCTTGGTTATTCTCAATATTACTAATTTCAAACCTACTTTCATTTTCTATTAATAAAGAGGTCATTGCATATCTTTTTTTATAAGACACTGAGTTATCTTTTTGCCAAGAAAAACCAGTAGGAATAAAGAGAACTTTATCAAGATTGAACTGATTAAGAGATCTGTAGGCTATTTCTTTATGTGCAAAATGCGGGGGGTCAAATGTTCCACCAAGTATTCCTACCTTCATTATTTAATGACCTTTTTAAAATTTATATTTTCAATAAAATTTTTCAATTGGTTAAAATTTCTTACTTCACTATAGGATTCGCATACCTTTTGAAAATCCATAAACCTACTATCCCCTGTATTCCAGTACTGCTTTCGCTCAGGATTCATCCAATATATATTATCAAAAGATTTTGATAGTTTGCTTATAGTTTCTTCAGATATCGACCTATAGTTATTCCTTGCATCACCAATCACAAGTAATGAATTAGTTGAGGAATTTACAATTTTTTTATTTAATATTAGCTCATCAAATGAACGTTGGTAATCAGAGTGGCCATCAGCTTTTACAAAACTATTCCAATTATTTAAGATACTCTTGATATTATTAATTTTCATTTTTTGTAAATCTTTTGTAATCTCAGTTAAACCATCTATAAATACAAATGCTTTTACAGATCTGAATCTCTGAACTATTCCAAATAATAGAGTCAATCCAAATAATGAATAGAGAGCCATTGATCCACTGATATCACATAGTAAAATCAACCTTGGTTTCTTTTTCACTCTTGGCTTAAAAACTGTA
>Ga0222718_10000253_pt1 | contig 57672 bp, 71 predicted proteins | sample C33_27DmetaG_FD_165045 | JGI IMG/M metagenome (GOLD analysis project Ga0222718, IMG submission 165045) | Estuarine water microbial communities from San Francisco Bay, California, United States - C33_27D | ecosystem: Environmental > Aquatic > Marine > Unclassified | place: USA: California... | reverse complement strand
GCGGAGATGAAAAAGAATATTAGGGGAATGTTTTAAGTAATTAATTTATTGTTCTTGATTTATTTAGGTTGAAGAGGATAGATAATACTATCCTCTTTTTTATTGTAGTATATATAATCGACACTTTTTGTGTCGTTTTTGTGTCGAAAATAAAAGTAAAGAATTAAGCTATATATAGTAGTTTGAACTATTGTGTCGAAAATGTCAATTTTTTCTCTAATTTTTAAGAGAGAATAATTTTATAAAAGGAGATATATATATAGTCAGTAAGCAGAGAATATTTTTTGACATTCGACACAGGGAGATTAATTGCAAAAGCGGTAGATAGTTTCGCATGAATCTTTTTTTTACTATCTTTGTTTTCAAATATAAATCTAATTAAATGTCAACTAACGGATACATTCCCAAGGATCTACACATTGGAGCCGACGGTCGCACTCGACTAATGAGTGGAATCAAATCGATGGCACAATCTGTAAAGAGTACATTAGGCCCACGCGGTCGTACGGTACTAATCGAGTCACCCGATCACCTTCGGGGCGTTACAATTACAAAAGATGGAGTTACGGTTGCGCGGTCTATACATTTAGATGACGCGGTAGAGAACTTAGCGATACGTATCATGAAGGATGCGGCTGAGCGTACTGCCAACTCTGCTGGTGATGGTACGACTACGGCCATTGTATTGGCGGAAGCTTTTATGGAGGCTGGTGCTATGTTGGATGAGAAGAACAATACTATTCAGGTTATCAGGTATATAAACGAGATAGTGTCTGACATAGTAAAGGACTTGGAGGCCAACAGTAAAAAGATAACGAAGAAAAGTTTATTGAACGTGGCCAAGATCTCGGCGAACAATGACGCAACTATTGGTAAGCTTATATACGATGCGTATGAGACGGTAGGCAAAGATGGTGTGGTGACGGTTGAGAAGTCACAGAACCATGAGACGTATGCCGAGATAACAAATGGTATAAAGATAGACAGGGGGTATACCTCTCACCTGTTCATCAACAACCAGAAGAAGGACGAGTGTATATTGGAGAACGTACGTGTGTTGGTATGTGACCAGGACATCAGCAATATCTTGCAGATCGAGACGGTGCTAAAGCCCATCATTCAGAACAATGACCAACTGCTTATTATTGCGGACTGCTCCCAGAACGTGATCAACACTTTTGCTGCCAATGTTATGCGTAACAATTTGAAGCTATGCAACATTGCGCCTCCATCTTTTGGATACAAGAAGCATGAGCTGATGCAGGACATAGCGGCTACTATTGGCGCCACCTACTTTTCGGAGAAGACGGGCGATGACCTAAGCCTGCTTACGATCAATGACCTGGGTTTTGCGGACAAGATCATTGTTGGCAAGGACACTACGGTGTTGATCAAAAACGAAGAGGCATCCCCTGAGGTGCAGGAGCGCATTGCTCAGCTACGTGTACAGCAGGAGAACACGACAGACCCTGTAGAGCGCAAGTTCATAGACAGCCGTATTGCCAGCCTGGCGGGAGCCATAGGCAGTATATACGTGGGTGGTAACTCAGACGTAGAGCAGAAGGAGCTATACGACCGCGTTGATGACTCGGTATGTGCAGTAAAGAGTGCCTTAGAAGAGGGCATCGTCGTTGGCGCTGGCATGGCCTTACTCAATGCTTCCGATCGTATGGTGCCAAAGAAGAACGAGGACCACGACTACAGGACAGCATGGGTGATGGTGCATAGAGCCATCAGGGCGCCATTCAAACAGATACTTACAAACGCTGGCTTAGATTCCAATAAAGTGTTGGAGCAGATCGATGGCCACAAGAAGGGTAATGACAATGTCGGCTACGACGTAAAGAACGACCAGTACGGTGACCTGTTTGCCCTTGGTGTAATAGACCCATTGAAAGTGACGAAGAACGCCTTGATCAATGCCAGCAGTGTGGCTACCACCATATTGTCAACGAACGCTATTGTAACACATCAAAGAGTAAAGAATGCAACCGATAGGTAAATATATTTTAGTAAAGCAACTGAAAGAGCAGGTAACTACAGAGTCAGGGATTGTATTATCCTCTGAGGATGTCAGCAACATGAGATACCAAAAGGCGGAGGTGTTTAAAGTAGGCACCGACGTAGAGGGCGTCACCGATGGTGTGACCATATACTACGACCGATCTTCAGGACATTCAATGATGATCAACAATGAGATATATACCGTCATCCAGCAAAGGGATGTGGTTATTGTTCTCTGATCTCTTTGTTTATCTTCTTCATGTAATTCCGGTATACCTTGTCACGAAACTTTACATCGTGCTTGAACACTGGATTATTGACATAGGTTTCAGAAAATTCTTGACCGTTTAGTTTCTTATATACATTATCTATCATTCTCTTAGCCTTATATGTTAATTCATATAAGGCTGCTTCTTTTCCTTTCTTTTTTCTCCACTGGTGTATCCACCCTGCCTTTATCATATCATAGAAGCGGTTCTTGTCCCACGACATCAGCTCATTAAATTCTTCGAACTTAGTTTTGGTGAATAGGTGTTCACTATACAAGAAAAGCATAATCTCCAGGTCGGCTGTTGTGACCTCGTACTTTCTTAATACCCAGTAGCGAACGACGCGCCAGTATTTCATAAAATCATTCTTGGGCTGCTTGCGGGAGGTATTTCTGATCGGAACGCTCATAAAATAAATTTCATTTAAAAAATGTATATTTGCTTATACAAAGAAAAACATTTTTGACTAATTTAAAAAAAGCATTATGCCAACAGTAAAGTATAAGTGTGGCCAAACTGGTAAGATGAAAAGCAAAACATTTCCGTACAATGCAGTCGGTAAGGCACAGGCTCGCGAGTTTGCAAAGACCATGAAAGGGACGGTAAAGAACAACCCAGGATATGGGATGGAAAAGAAAATGAAATCGTCTTATTAGTATGGACCAATACGATGTAAATAAAATTATCATTCACTGCTCCGCAACTCCTGAAGGCCGCGACATTGATGCAGACAAGATTGATGAGTGGCACAAAGAAAGGGGATGGAAGATGATAGGATACCATTATGTGATAAAGCTAAATGGGATCATTGAACTTGGCAGACCTTTAGACATGCAGGGGGCGCATACCAAGGGGCAAAATAAAAATTCTATAGGTGTTTGTTATATTGGCGGTTGTGATAAAGATATGGAGGCTAAGGATACAAGGACAGATGCGCAAAAAAACAGCTTGATTGAATTATTGCGCGTATTGAAAAAGATGTATCCGAACGCAAAAATTCATGGACATCGAGACTTCGCTGCGAAAGCATGCCCAAGTTTCGATGCCACAACCGAGTATGCAAACATATAAATTAAGTATTATGGCAATTAGAAATCCAAAGAAAAGAGCGGCGTTAAAAAATGCAAACGCTGGAGCAGCAGTAAAAACTGAGAAGCCTAAAAAGAAAGAGGCTAAGAAATCATCTAAAAAGAAAAAGGATGAATAACGGAGATCCAGAAAAGAAAGAAAAGAAACTATCTAACACTATAAAGTCTGTTATTTCTGATATGAAAAAAAGAACTAAGGCGCGTAAGGCAATTAGGGCTGTCAGAAAAAAAAGTAAGCAGACATATTATAATCCTTATGATTAATGGCAAAAGGTAGAACAAAGAAAAAAGGCAACAAGATCTGTCCTGAGGGCATAGCTTGGGCTAAGAGAACATTTGATCGTTATCCATCGGCATATGCTAATATGGCGGCGAGCAAGTACTGCAAAGATCCTAATTATGCCAAAGGCAAAAAGAAGAAGTAATGAAAGACCCAATAAAGAAAGGAAGGAAAAAACATTTAAGAAGCTTAGATAGGAATAAGTCAGGAAGAAAGCAGACGGTCTTGATGGAGTATGGTAGTGTAGGTATTGATGGTAAAAAAAGATATCATGCTAATCCTACTATAACTTTCAAGGGTAATGAAAAAGAAAAACCGCAGAGTTACAAAGAAGCATTAGAGCGAGGAGAAGTATATGAGTTTCGGTCAAAGAAAAAAGCGGAGCGTTTTGCTGCTGGCTCCTGGAAGAAAGGTAAAGATAAGAGGAATGCTATGAAAGCATATAGGAAAAGAAAAAAGCAGGAACGAAAAAACAATAAATAATTTAAGTAGCATGGGGGAACTAAAAAAATGGCGAGAAGAAAAGTGGGTACGCATAGGAACTGATGGTTCTATTTTGGGTGCGTGTGGCACAAGCAAGGATAAAAAGAACCCTGACCGATGTCTTCCCATGAAAAAGGCTAAGAGCATGTCTAAGGCTGATCGTGCAGCAACGGCACGTAAGAAAAAAAGCCTGGGCAGGTCTCGGCAGTTTGTTAAGAATACTCCAAAGGCAAAGGTCACCAAAAAATATACTAAACGATGAGCAAGTTACATAAGAAAAAAAGAACTCGAGGCGGTAATAAGTTAGGGATGCAGAGTGTAATTCATGGTATTGACAACAACCCTGGCATTACTGCTGCGGATCCCAAAGCTAAGTTTATAGCTAAAAAGAAAAAGAATGGCTGATAAAAGTAATATGAAGTGCAACAGGGTCATGCGATCCGACCGTGCGGGCAAGAAAAAAATGGTTAAAGCCTGTGAGGGTGGTAAGGAAAAGCTTATCCACTTTGGAGCCAAGGGTTATGGTCACAACTATTCTTCTGCTGCTCGAAAGTCATTTAAGGCACGCCACAAGTGTGGCACGGCCAAGTCTAAGCTTACGGCTCGTTATTGGTCATGTAAAAAACTATGGGCAGGACCTGGTGGCTCTACAAAGAGTTCACCTAAAAATAGGCAAGGAAAATATTAGTATATTTGATAAAAAATTTATTTATGAAAAAGCAAGGTTACAATGCTCGACTTGATGAGTCTATGGGCGCAAAAAATGGTAAGAAGTCTCAGTCTATGAAAGCGAGAAGAGACGAGAGCAAGGCGATGTCTAAGAAGATGTATGGTCATGCCTATGGTGGCGATCACTCTATGAGTTATGAAAAGAAGTATCCAAAGAGTGTAAAGGGTCATTTAGCTAAGTTATTCAAGAAGTAATGGCAAGGAAAAATAATTTATCTATAAAAGCTTCTCGCCAGGGTAAGTTTACCTCTTGGGCAAAGAAGAATGGATTCAAAGATGCGTGCAGTGCTGCATCGGCAGTGATGAAAAATAAAAATAAGTATTCATCGTCTGTGGTAAAGATGGCTAACTATGCAAAGAACTTTGGGTGCAGCATGAAATAAAATATAATGGATAAGAAAAAATCAAAAGGCTTAGGTGACAGTATAGAAAAGTTCACCACAAAAACTGGAATAAAAACAGTAGTGGAAAAAATTAGTAAAGCAACAGGAAAAGATTGCGGATGCGGTAAACGCCGTGATACGTTAAATCGTGTTTTTCCATATAATAACGATTAAAAATGGCATACGATAAAATTCAAGTAAATACGGGTAAAACAATTGCAGTATTGGCAGATGATACTGTAGCTATACCCAGCCCAGAATTCACCGCTGTTACTGGAGCAAGTACAAGTCTTGCAGCAGATAAGCTCGTAGATTCAGGTGGTGATTTCATAAATAAAGGAGTAACGGTAGGATCTATTGTCTATAACGATACTAATAGTGCTGTAGCAACTGTTACTGCTGTTGATAGTGCAACAACCTTGTCGTTAAGTGCTAACATTTTTACTACACCTCCAAATAACTACAGGTTATATATATCTAATACAGCACATCCACATTCATCTGATGGGTGCTTATTGTATGTGGGTAGTAATATTGCCACGATGACAGTTGATGATTCTTTTGTAGATGTAAAAGTAAAAACAGTAGCAGGAGATACTGTAACATTTTGGAGATTCCCTGTAGGTAATTATTTGCCAGTACAGGTGGTTCAATTGTTTGAAACTGGAACTGATACTGCTGCGCAGAATAATTGTATAGCAATCTGGTAATATGAAAGCATATTATAAAACTATATTATCGGACATTGTTTGGGAGCAAACAAATACATGTAATTATGAAATAGAGTATAGTTATGAAGAAAAGGGGATGGGCAAAGATTGTTAATTTATTTTGGTACAGCGATAGCGAGCCTAATGAAGTGTTAATAGCTTTTTGCCATGTTTTCGTTCTTCCTCTTGCTCTTGTAGAAGAATTTCATAATCCAAGTGTCTTTTTAATTTTTGGGGGTATTGCCGCAGGAGCATTCCAGTTATGGTCAGTAGTATGGAATGGTTCTTTAAAATACCGGTTGATAGCCGTTCAGATTGCAACACTTATAGCTATGATGACAGTCATAAACTTATTCATGGCTAATTTATTATATGGTAGCCGTTTGGGTTGGGTTATAATACTTTTGTTTGCAACATGGAATACTATTCGTGTATTCAAAGAAAAATTAGAAAGACATGGATGAATACATTCAAATTATAGTTACAATTATTGGAGTCCTGGGCAGTGCTTCAATATGGAAGTATATGGAGGCGCGGTTGAAGGCGCGAAGTGAAAACAAGAAGATAGACATTGAAAACAATGACGGTGTGCAATATAGAGACGATCTAAAAAACAGAGTTAGAAATCTTGAATCATTATTGGCACAGTCGAGTGATGACAAAGATGAGTTAAGGAACCAGGTTTTAACTTTAACGGCAGAGGTAAATGCATTAAGGGTAAAGGTTGAGTTTTTAGAAAAAGAAAATGAACGGCTAAAAAATAAATAGATCCGATATGAAAAAGGTATTAGAAAAATTGTTTGGCGGTGCCGCAGCTAATATGGCAGATTCAATCGGAGATTTGGTAGATCGTTTTGTAAGAACTAAAGAAGAAAAGGATGCATTTAATAAGGAGATGACGCAGATCTTTATTAATGCCGAGCAGGAGTTTCAAAAAAATGTAACGGAAAGGTGGAAGGTTGACTTGACAGATGGCAACTGGTTAACTAAATCTGTACGACCACTGGTGCTTATTTTCCTTATATTTTGCACGGTGCTTTTAGTTTTTATTGACTCTGGGTTTATAAATTTTGACGTTGATGACCAATGGAAGGATTTACTGCAAATATTGTTAGTCACGGTGGTGGCTGCATATTTTGGCGGAAGGTCTTATGAAAAGGGTCAGTCTATTAAAAAAAAGTAATACATGGCTAAGATAGCATCATATGAGATAGACGTTGATATTGTATCCAGGGATAAATGGATTGGGTCTGATTCTCAAAACAATTGGAGGACTAAGAACTTTACGGCTGGCGATGTGGCTAATTTTATAAATGTAAAGTCTCTTGAAAACCAAGTATTACGATATACTTATGTAAACTCCTATGAAGGCAGTAGGCCTTCTGGAACGCTAAGCTTTGATCCTAATGGCAGTGACTATGTAGCTTTTTCGGGCATCACTTCTTTCATGCTTAGCAAGTATGATTTATATAGTTTAAATAAAGATCTACCTACAGATATATCTGGTTTCTATTCTGACCCACTTGTTAGTTCTGATGTGTTGATTACGCAAGCTGACGATATAACTCAGTGGGCTATATATAGATGGACGGCCTCGACACAAGACGCTACAGAAACAAATTTTTATGACATCACTGTTACCTATGAAGCTGGAAGTGGCGGCTTGACTAAGGATAAAGATTATTTAGTATCTTTGCTACAGTATGATGCGGCTAATGCGGTGGGTGACAAAAATTTTGTTTACACACAAAATGTAGCATCCGATGAGTGGGTTGTAGATCATAACTTAGATAAATTTCCTTCTGTTACTGTTGTTGATTCAGGATCATCAATTGTTAACGGAGAAGTAGAATATAATAACATTAACCAAGTAACTATTAGGTTTAGGTCTCCATTTACTGGTAAGGCTTTCTTTAATTAATGAATAGAAAATTATGGCAATTAAGTATTTATCCAATATTTCCTTAGAGAATGGAGAGATTCAAAACTTTAAGGTTCAGAATTTAGCAGCAGACCCATCTGTAACAGGGGAAGGTCAGTTAATTTATAGAACTGATTCAAATGTTTTAAAGTATTATGATGGATCTGCTTGGCAAACATTAGCAGTATCTGGTAGTGGCGTTACAGATTTCACCAATGCTTTTGGTACATTTATAACGGGTACCGCAAATACCAATGCTACGGGTGCAGTTACAATGGGTACCTTAGATCTTTCGGCTACTGGATCTCCAAGTGCCACTACATTCCTTAGGGGTGATAATGTTTGGGCAACCCCTGCTGGGTCATATACTTCTTGGACATTAGCTGGCGATTCTGGTACATCTCAAGCAATTACTGATGGAAATACTGCAACTTTTGCTGGTGGAACAGCCATTTCTACCGTAGCAAGCGCCACTGATACTCTTACTATTAACTTAGATGACACTGCGGTAACCCCAGGGTCGTATACTTATGCCAGTATTACTGTAGATCAGCAAGGTAGATTGACGGCGGCAAGTTCAGGAACAACTCCTGGTACAATGTCATCATGGACATTAAGTGGCGATGGTGGAACATCTCAAACAATTAGTGATGGTGATACAGTAGATATTGCAGGAGGTACAAAGATTTCCACCACAGCATCAGCAACAGACACCCTTACCGTAAACCACGACAATACAACAAGAACTGACACTACAAGTACCGATACTTTAGGGTCAGGTGGTTCATTTACTAAGGTAGATAGTGTAACTACTGATGCTACAGGTCACATAACTGCAATCAATGTTGAGACAGTTACTATAGGTTCTTTTGATAATTATCAATCTTGGAATTTAGGAGCAGACACAGGAACACTTCAGTCAATTACAAGTGGTGACACAGCTTTTGTTGTGGGGTCTACAGGTATAGATACAAATATAAGTGCAGCCGATACAGTTAGAGTAAGTCTTGATTTAGCTGAACTAACACCTGTAACTACTATTGACCCTACCACAGATTACTTGGTGGGAACAGGCACAAATGCAAATGAAAAGATACTATACCAAAATGTACACTTAGACCAATGGGGAGATGCAGAGGCAGATGTAGACTTTGGTGGAAATAAAATATTAGATGTAGCCACAGGTACAGCAGGTACAGATGGTGTAAACCTGGCGCAGGTACAGTCTTTAGTGGCAGGGGTCGGAGTTTTTCAAGGAGGCTATAATGCTTCTACAAATACTCCAGCACTTACAGGTGCATCGAATGTAGCTTTAACTACTGGGGATTTCTATGCTGTAACTACAGGAGGTTCTTTCTTTTCAGAAACACTGGAGGTTGGAGACTTGGTATTTGCCAATAGTGACATTCCTGCAAACTCATCTCCATCGCTGTCTGACTACACAATCGTTCAGTCAGGTCAGAGTATTGCGGATGCAGGTGCAACGGATGGTGCTACAACTAAGGGTATTACGGGGTTTGATTCTGCAAACTTCCAAGTAAGTGGAACGGGTTGGACTCAGTTAAAAGATACAGGCGTTACAGCAGGGACTTATGGAGATGCTTCTAAATCTTTATCGGCTACAGTTACAGCAAAAGGTTTACTTACTTCATTGTCTGAGCAGGATATTCAAATTGCAGCGTCGCAGGTAACTAACTTCTGTGATGAGGTAGAAACTTGTGTTGGCAGTAATATAACATTTTCAGCAAGTATAGGGGATGGGACAAACACATCATATACGGTTACTCACAACTTGGGAACGCGGGATGTGATAGTCCAGTTATATGATAACAGTTCCTACGATACTGTTCGTGCTGAGGTTGTTAGAACTACTACAAATGCAATTACGGTAACTTTTAACACAGCTCCTACAACCAACGATATAAGAGTGTTGATTACTAAGATTGCATAAATTTAATTAAATAGCCTATGGCTTCTATAAAGTTTTTACAGGATATTGATATTGATGGAGAAATTTTCATTGGAGAGCAATTTGTTTCTCGTATTAATATGATTTATGGGTCTGGTGCAACAGAAAATATATTTAAGCTATTTGTTGGTAGCAATAATGTAATATTAGATTTAGATCCTGACCAACAGCAAAGTAATAGTAATATCCAGTTTAGGATAGATCTTGATAGTAAGATGGTTATAGGTACTAATGATATAACCCTGAATGAAGATTTAACTGTTTCTACTGGTAATATAACATTGTCGGGTACTGGAAGAATACAAGGTATTGATACGGTTACTGCGGCTACCGATGCTGCGAGCAAGGCCTATGTTGATACTGCTGTGGGGGGAGCTGGTACGGTAACAAGTATTGGGCTGAGTATGCCTACTGCTTTTTCGGTGGCAGGATCTCCTATTACTACGTCGGGAACTTTTACTGTAACGGGTGCTGGATCAACATCGCAATATATCGACGGGACGGGGGCGCTACAAACCTTCCCAACAATCCCGACGGTCCCTACAAATATTGTAGAAACCGTAAATGCATTTACTGGCGATGTATCAATTGTTGGAGGAAACAATATTACTGTCTCAAACAATGCAAATACAATAACTATAGCTACTGGCAGTTTTATGTCAACTTGGACTGTGACGGCAGACAGTGGTACTGCACAGGCTATTAACAATAACGACACCCTTGATATCGCAGGCACATCTGGTAGAATAGCAACAACAGTTGGAACTGGTCCAGAAGTAAGTATAGACTTAGAAACTACAGCAGTTACAGCCGGTAGTTATACCTCTGCCGATATTACCGTTGATGCCTATGGTAGAATTACGGCAGCAGCCGATGGCGATGAAGTGGCAGAGTCTGTACATATCCCTGTAAAAAATACATCTGGTGCTACAATAACAAAGGGTACTCCCGTATATATTACTGGTAATGTAGGATCAAGTGATAGGCTACAGATTGCAGCAGCCGATGCTTCTGATGCAGCGAAAATGCCTGCTGTTGGTCTGCTGCTAACAGACCTGGTAAATAACGCAGAGGGATTTGTGGTTCAAGGTGGATACCTTACAAATATTACAACTGATACAATAGATGGCACATCGACGTCATCTAACGATACTGTTTATGTAAAAGCAGGTGGTGGATTGACCATGACTAAGCCTACAGGATCAACGAATTATATTCAGAATATAGCAAAGGTCGCAAGGGTAGGTTCAGCCAGTAGTGGTTCATTGGTTGTTTCATCAATATTAAGAACAAACGACATACCTAATTTAGCTGATGGTCAAGTATGGGTAGGATCAACAACTTACCCAGTAAGCACCGGTTTTAATTTGCAAGAGGTTACTGATGGGGGTAACACGACGACTAATGATATAACAATTGGTGGAGGTGGTACAACTGCAACAGATGCAGTATTAATATTAGATGGTGGAAATGCTAGTGGAGGAGAAGCTTATATATCATTACAAAGAAATAGCGTAGGAGGTTTTCTATTAAACCATAGTGATAGTAGCATACAAGTAAGAGGAACTACCGACTTGCCGATGTATTTTTACACTAATAATTCAATAAAACAAACTATTTTATCCAATGGGAATATTGGCATCGGGACTACGACTCCGGGTGAGAAACTTGAAGTTGCTGGAAATATTCTTCTTACTACTAACACAGGTGCATCAAGAACGCTATATACAGGTGGGGATACAAATTTACATATACAAACAAACACAGGGGATGTAAAGATTTTATCTTCAAATGGTGGTAATAATCTTATGACTTTGTTAAATGGTGGCAACATAGGCATAAACGAATCTTCTCCCGATGCGAAACTTCACATAGTTGGTTCAGGCAATACTTCAGCGACTACTGCTTTACTTGTTGAGAATAGTGCGGGGACAGATGGATTAGTTGTAAAAGACAATGCAGATGTTACAGTTGGAAATGCATTATTTGTAGGTGGTGGGAAGATTTACTCTAACTACCCTGATAATTTACAACCAATAATAGATAACTCAGCATCAGGAGATTCACTTATAATTGGTGACACAGCCTTATCTGACTCCGTAACACAGATAGATTTTAATACGTTTGGTGCTTTACAGCTACGAATAGAAGATGGTGAAAGTATATTTAGTTCTTCAATAACGGCAAACGCGGGGATTACAGTTAATACCAATCAAGACTTAACGCTAAGTACCAGTTCGGAACTTATATTGAGTGATAATACTAAGATAGTTTATGATACCAATATAACTACAAATTCTCAGATGAATGGAACGATTATAAAATCAGTTTCGTCATCTACGGTGCAAGGAGTGTTATATGCATTGACAGCAAATGCACCAGCTTGGGAGGCAGCGGATGCAAATGCCAGTAATGCTACGAATTTATTGGCTATAGCTACAAGTACAAATGCAAACTTGGGTATGCTCCTTAATGGTGTGTTTAGAGATTCTACTCATGGTTTTACGGTGGGTTCTCCTTTATATGTTTCTACTACATCAGGGGTACTTACCCAAACTGCACCTTCGGGTACGGGTGATTATGTTAGGGTAGTAGGTTATGCTATAGACGCAAACCATATTTACTTCAACCCTGATAATACTTGGGTTCAAATATCTTAATACTATGTCTTTTGTTTATAAGGAACTTATTTTTACTGATAAGGAGATATACTTCTTAGGAAACGATGGATTTAAATATCATGTGATGATGGACTGGGAGCGGTCTATTATGAAACACCATGCTGATTATGTATGTAGCAATGGCGGTGATATTTTAGAGATCGGTTTTGGAATGGGCATATCCGCTGATTATATTCAAGCAAATAATCCCAAGTCACATACCATAATAGAATGTCATCCACAAGTGATACCCAGAGCATTAGCCTGGGCAGAAGGGAAACATAATGTAACTATTATTGAAGGAGACTGGTATAATAAATGGTCCGAATTATCTACCTACGATGGAATATTTTATGACGCTTACGGGGATGATAACATGTATGGATTGCAACATATCATCCCATCTCTAATAAAAAAAGGCGGTATATTCACATGGTGGAATATAAACAAGGAACAAAGTTCTAAGGGATTTATAGATTTTGATAATATTGAGTGGCATTGCATAGAGATTGAGTCAGATAAAAATGATTATTTTAATAATGATGTGTACTATATGCCCATGAAACAATTTTAGTTATGGCTACTATTACAATAGAAAATGATTACGGTGGCAGGATTATTAAGTCTGTAAGTGCTGGATCAGTGAATTGGCTAACTGATGTTAGAAATGCTACTACGGGGAGTAGTGTAAATAACTATACAACTAACACCTCTGTAGGTGAAGCTATAAGAGTTCAATATACGTCAAGTAGAGCGGGATCTTCAGGTGCTTGTAATAGATTCTTTTTGTTTTTTGACACTTCTACAGTTGATGGCACCATAACAGCTTGTGATTTAAAAGTTTTGGGATACCTAAACTCAGTGGCGAATGTGATACCTGTGGAGTCTACGGCCTATGGGGGTAATGGCTCGTCTACTACTTTAGGTTTGAGTGATTATGATAACCTCGATTTTTCTACAGCTTATGCAAGTGCATCTACCTCATGGAGTACCACAGGGTATAATACCTTTTCGTTAAATGCCACAGCTATTTCCGCTATGAATACTAACTCATATTTGAATGTAGCATTGATAGATGAGGAGTATGATTATCAAGGTTTGGGTCCTGCAAGCGGTACTAATTACTCTTCGGGTATAGAGATATTCGATACCACAAGCCCCATTGTTTTGGACATAACCTACACACCCAGTGGATATGGAAACTCAGTTATTGGAGTGGGTTCATCAAACATAGGTAAGGTCTTTTCGGTTGACAGTTCTAATATTAACAAGGTAATCGGAGTATAATAATTTTATGTATCTTTGTAAATAACTAATTAAATTTAATTCTATTATGAGCGGAAAAAAGTTAAAACTCACGCAAAAGGAACTACAAGAAGTTCAATCATTAAATCAGCAGTTTGTCGAAACTAAAGTAAAGCTTGCTGATATTGTTTACAATGAAAAGGTTTTGATTGATCAACTTGATAAATTAAAAGAACAGTTTTCAACTGTTGAGCAAAAGCTAACAAAAAAATATGGGAATAATGCTACCATTGATTTAAAAGATGGTACGGTTACTCCAGCAGAAGAACCCGAAAAAGAATAACAATGGCGAGAATAAGTAATCAGACGGCATATCCACAAATAGCAATCTTAGATACGGATGACTTTTTGATTTTAACAGACAAAGAGAATGCTAACATGACTAAGACTGTCACTGTTGGACAGCTTCAGACAAAATTTGGAATTGACACTTTGTCTTACACAAGAACGATAAGTCAATCACAATTGCTTGCATTTAATGCAGGAGGCACCTTAGAGCTTATTGCAGCTCCAGGTGCCAATAAAGTTATTGTGCCATTATCTATAAGTACATTTTTAGATCATGGTGGTACTGATTACAATTTCAATACAGCGCCAGTTTTTAACATAGGAACAAATGCGGTAGTATCACTTTCTACAACTTCATTAAACGGAACTGCTGATAACTACTACAATTACACTCCTGGATCTCCACTTCTTACAGGTGCAAATTTGCCTTTGAATTTAATTGCAGATCCTGCGGTGACTGTTACCCAGGGAGATGGCGCTCTAAAGCTTAACATATTCTACAGGGTTGTAGACTTTACTTAAATGGACATAAGAAAAATATCTATTGGTGGCGATTACAAGTCAGGAGCTATGCATTACTTAGTAGGGCAGGAAGTTCTTGGGGGTAGCCATAAGATTCATTTGATTCAATATGATTCGAAGTCGACTTCTTTTAAGATATGGATAGAGTCCAAAGGTGAAGTGCTACTATGGAAAGAGTTTAAAAAAACAATGCCAGTCTCTGTAGAGTACAATATCTACTTTTAATGCAATCTCCATATAGCTTTTTAGTAAAACCACATAAAGAAAGAAGGTACGATAATATAAAAAAGTATGGTGAAAAGGAGCTTATTATAAGCGTTTCTGAGGAAGACCATACTGTATCTAATCGTTTGGCTGAGGTTATCAACCTGCCTATGAACTATACAGGTAATGTACAGGTGGGTGATACACTATTGGTACATCACAATGTATTTAAATATTATAACGACATCTACGGCAGGCAGAAAAGTGGTAGAAGTTGGATAAAGGATGGCCTTTTCTTGGTGGATCCTGATCAATTTTTTCTTTTTAAAAGAGGGGGTCACTGGCAAGCCTATGATAAGTATTGTTTTGTTAGGCCCATTCTAAAGAAAGAATCCTATATAGAAGGTAGTGGTGTTAAGTATGAGCCTCTGCAAGGAGAGCTTGTATATGTAAATGAAGAACTTCTTAGCATGGGATTATCTTCGGGAGATCATATTTGCTTTACTCCCAACAGTGAATATCCCTATGAAGTAGAAGGCGAGACACTGTACAGGATGTTTACCAATAACATAACTGTTAGATTATGATTTATATCTTAGACGATTTTTTTGATAAAAACTTTTTAGAAGTTATACAGGAATATTTATCTCAGCCTTTTACAAAAACAAGGTCTGGCGATAAAGACTTTTATGTTATACCTTCTGAAGATAGTTTTGATGAATATGTTTTAGAGCGATTGTCTAAGATTGAGAGAAAGCCTTTGAAAAATATTCTTAGCTTTTTTAGACAGGCTACTCATGAGTTAGATGTTGACTGGAGGATTCATTGCGATCTAAGTATAAAAGGTGAGAGGCCTGACCGAGCAATAGTTATATATTTATCAACACGCGAAAGGGAGGATCTTCACGGGACTGCATTATGGGAGCATGCTATATATGGAAGAGAGTTGCCTTCAGAGGTTACAGATGATGACTTTGATGAAATATTGCAAAAAGATTCTGAAGACCTGGACTTTTGGCGGCTATCTACTGTTATAGGTTTTGAGGAGAATAGATTAATATCTTATCCATCAAGTTATTTTCATAGTAAATACCCTAATATAGCCTGGAAGAATGGACGAAAAGTATTTGTGATGTTTTACAAATTTGCATAATGGATACAAAAGAACTTAAATTACAGATAATAAAAGCTGGCGAGCGTGCTGTTAAGCACCTGATTGAAGTGGCCAATGAAAAGATTATTAAGCCTGATCCTGAAGATGAGTTAGCGGCAGATAGGCTGAAGAATGCTGCGGCAACAAAAAAGCTGGCTATCTTTGATGCTTTTGATATACTCAAAAAAATTGAAGAAGAGGAAGATAAAATAAATGGAATAGATAAACCGAAAACAAATATACCAAAAGGTTTTGCAGAAAGGAAATCAAAATAATCTATATCAAATATGTAAGGATATTATTCCTAAGGCTGTTCTTAATCGAAAGAATAAGGCACGCACATGGCAATACGGGTACAACCCCAAATATGATATTGTTATTATATCTAAGTCAGGGCAGATAGGAGAGATTTATAATATCAATGGCTTAAAGGTAGCATTGCCTTTGCCAGAAAATACTTACTCAAGAAGCAAAGTAAAAAAGGATCAATACTGGGAACCTTTTGACTATCCGAAAGAACTGAAACGTGTATCTACCATTTTCCAATGGCATAGTGCGCCATCTAATTTTAAGCAATCGTGGGTTGATTATATAGAGAAGGAATTTAATCGTAGAGAAAAGGGCTTCTGGTTTATGAACAATGGCGTGCCAACATACATGACTGGCACCCATTATATGTATTTACAGTGGACCAAGATTGATGTAGGCCACCCCGACTTTAGAGAGGCTAATCGCATTTTCTATATTTACTGGGAGGCCTGTAGGGCGGATAAGAGATCCTTTGGCATGATCTATCTTAAGATTAGGCGTTCAGGATTTTCATTCATGAGTTCATGCGAAGCAGTAAATACAGCTACCTTGGCCAAGAACTCTCGGGTGGGGGTTTTGTCTAAGACGGGATCGGATGCAAAAAAAATGTTCACCGACAAGATAGTACCAATATCATCTAACTACCCTTTCTTCTTCAAGCCTATACAAGATGGTATGGATAAGCCAAAGACAGAGCTTGCCTACCGAGTTCCTGCTTCTAAGATTACCAAGAAGAATATGTTTGATATGGAGGAGGAGACACTGGAGGGATTGGATACTACTATCGACTGGAAGAACACTTCTGATAACAGTTATGATGGTGAGAAGCTTTTGTTGTTGGTACATGATGAAAGTGGTAAATGGGAGAAGCCTGAGAATATTCTAAACAACTGGCGCGTTACCAAGACCTGCCTACGTTTAGGTAGCAAAGTTATTGGCAAGTGTTTGATGGGGTCTACATCAAATGCATTGGATAAGGGTGGTAGAAACTTCAAGCAGCTTTTTATGGATAGTAATCCTTCTAAGCGCAATGCCAACGGTCAAACTAAAAGTGGTATGTATGCTTTGTTTATTCCTATGGAATGGAATATGGAGGGATTTATTGATCGCTATGGATATCCTGTTATAGAGAATAATCCAGACAATCCTATTGAAGGTATTGATGGAGAATATATTTACCAGGGGGCTGTAGATTATTGGCAAGCAGAGGTAGACTCACTAAAACAAGATCCTGATGCCTTGAATGAATACTATAGACAGTTTCCGCGATCGGAATCTCATGCATTTAGAGACGAAAGTAAGCAGTCTATATTTAACTTGACTAAGATATACCAGCAGATAGACTACAACGACTCTTTAATCAAGGAGCATTTTGTTACTCAAGGCTCTTTTAGTTGGAAGAATGGCATCAAAGATTCCGAGGTAATATGGACTCCAAATAAAAGAGGAAGATTTTTTGTAACTTACATGCCAAAGGCTGCGTTACAGAATAATGTAATTAAGAGAAATGGTCTCTTTTATCCTGGGAATGAACACTTGGGATCATTTGGATGTGACTCTTATGATATATCTGGGGTGGTAGTAGGCAAAGGATCCAATGGATCTTTGCATGGACTTACTAAGTTTTCAATGGAAGAGATACCGAGTAATCATTTTTTCCTTGAATACATAGCCAGACCACAGACAGCAGAGATTTTTTTTGAAGAGGTTTTAATGGCATGTGTGTTTTTTGGTATGCCCATACTTGCTGAGAACAATAAGCCGAGGCTACTGTATCATTTTAAAAATAGGGGATACAGACCTTTTTGTTTGAATAGACCCGATAAAAGCCATATGAAGCTTTCTAAGACAGAAAAAGAACTTGGTGGTATACCAAACACTTCTGAGGATGTAAAGCAATCACATGCCGCTGCTATCGAGTCTTACATTGAAAAATACATAGGTATAGATGAGGAAGGTACTTATAGGGTGCAGGGAGATATAGGGGACATGTATTTTCAGAGAACATTAGAAGACTGGGCAAAGTTTGACATTACAAACCGTACGAGATTTGATGCCTCTATTAGTTCTGGTTTAGCTATAATGGCAAATCAAAAGCACTTATACACCCCGACGGTAGAGAAGAAAAAAATAAGCATTAATTTTGCAAGGTATAATAATACTGATGCTCGAAGCAGAATTATCAATAGATGAAAAAAGTAGAAGTAAATTTACAAGCGGCGGCCTTCCCAGATCAATTTGTATCTGATGCACAAAAAGATACAATGGAGTATGGACTACAGGTTGGTCAAGCTATTCAATATGAGTGGTTCAGAAAAGATAACAGCACTGGTAGGTTTTTTAGCCAGTGGAGTGAGTTTAATAGGCTAAGGCTTTATGCACGTGGTGAGCAATCGATTGCAAAGTATAAAAACGAAATAGCAATTGATGGTGACCTAAGTTATCTAAACTTAGATTGGACGCCTGTGCCTATCATACCCAAGTTTGTAGACATTGTTGTAAATGGCATGAACGACAGATTGTTTGATGTCAAAACATTTGCTGAGGATGCCATGTCTGCGGAGAAGCGTGACGAGTTTCAAAAAATTATAGAAGGTGAGATGATCGCCAAACCTTTGTTTCAGCAGATTGAAGCAGACTTTGGCATTAATGTATTTCAAACTGAGGAATCTGAACTTCCTGAGAATGATGAAGAACTTCAATTGTATATGCAGATGAAGTATAAGCCAGCTATAGAAATAGCTGCGGAGGAATCAATAAATACTATACTGAATCAAAATCATTATAATGACATTAGGAAAAGATGTGATTATGATTTGATGACAGTGGGTGTGGCAATGTGTAAGCATCAGTTTTTGCCGGGCCAGGGAGTTCAAATAGATTATGTAGATCCAGCAAATGTAGTGTACAGTTACACAGAAGATCCTTATTTTAAGGACTGCTTCTATTGGGGTGAAATAAAAACAATTCCGATGACGGAGTTGGTTAAGATTAACCCAGATATTACCAATGAACAAATGGAGGAAATCTCTAAGTATAGTCAATCGTGGTACAATTATTTTAATACCGCACAATACTACGAGAATTCTATGTTCTATCGAGATACGTGTACGCTCTTATATTTTAATTATAAGACCACACACACTTTTGTTTACAAGAAAAAAGAAATGGCCGACGGATCATTTAAGGTGGTCGAAAAAGACGATAGTTTTAATCCACCAGAAGAAATGATGGCTGAAGGCAAGTTTGAGAGGGTAGAGAAAAAGATCGAAGTATGGTATGATGGTATCATGGTTATGGGTACTAACATCATGTTAAAATGGGAGTTGGCAGAGAATATGGTAAGGCCTAAGTCTGCAAGTCAGCATGCGTTACCAAATTACGTAGCTGTCGCTCCACGATCTTATAAGGGAATGTATGAGTCTTTAGTAAAAAGGATGATTCCTTTTGCTGATCTTATACAGATAACACACTTGAAAATACAACAGGTAGTATCAAGGGTGGTCCCTGACGGTGTATTTATTGATGCCGATGGACTAAACGAAGTTGATCTTGGTACTGGACAGGCATATAATCCTGAAGATGCTTTAAGGCTATATTTCCAAACAGGTTCCGTTGTGGGTAGGTCTTATACTCAGGACGGTGAGTTCAACAATGCCCGTGTTCCTATTCAACAGTTGACCACTAATAGTGGGGCATCTAAGCTACAAATGTTGATTGGTAATTACAATCATTACTTAAATATGATTAGGACAGTAACGGGATTGAATGAAGCGCGGGATGGATCTACTCCTAATCCAGATGCATTGGTTGGAGTACAAAAATTAGCGGCACTAAATTCTAATACTGCAACGCGACATATACTTAACGGTAGTTTATATATGACACATCGATTAGCTGAAGGTATTGTTATACGTACAGCGGATATCTTGCAGTATTCTAATTTTAAGGATCAATTCGCTATGCAGATTGGTAAATATAATTTGAGGTTATTGGAAGACCTTAAAAACTTTTACCTATATGATTTTGGTATTTTTATCGAGTTGGCTCCTGATGAAGAAGAAAAGGCAATGTTAGAGCAAAATATCCAAATGGCTTTATCTAAGAATGATATAAGCCTGGAGGATGCTATCGACATACGCGAGATCAAGAATCTCAAGATGGCCAATCAATTACTAAAAGTTAAACGTAAAAGAAAGCAACAAGCTGAACAACAACAAATATTACAACAACAGGCTGCACAAGCTGAGATGCAACAAGGTCAGATATTGGCTAAAGCTCAGGCGGAGCAACAAAGGATCGCAACAGAGACTCAAGCCAAGATGCAAATCAAACAGGCGGAAGTGGCTATGGAGATTGAAAAGTTGAAAAACGAAGCTATGCTGAAAGCCCAACTTATGCAACAGGAGTTCCAGTATAATTTACAGTTATCAGGAATGCAGCAGACTCAAATAGATAAACGTGAAGCTTCCAGGGAAAAAGCGAAGTCTGATAGGATTAGTCAAGCTAATACTCAACAATCAAAGTTAATAGAGCAGCGTAAGAGAAACTTGCCTCCTGTAAGCTTTGAGTCGAACGAGGATAGTTTAGATGGATTTGATTTTGCTGAATTCAACCCAAGATAGGTTGTTGATAACGTGCTAAAATAATTGTCAAAATTATTATATAAATTTGTAAAAATAAAATCTAATGGAATTTAAAGTAAGAGAAGTAGGCGAAGGTGTTGAAAAATCAAAAGCCGAAATAGAAGAAAAATTGTTGCAGGAACACAGTGCTACGGTTGAGGGCCAGCCTGAGTTGTTTGACAATACAGTAGAAAAAGTTGAAATGTCAACAGAAACACAGGAAGTTGAAACTCCTGAAGCAGAAGTTGCTGTTGAAAAAGAAACACCGTCGTTAGAGATTAATGACGAAAATGTTCTTTCATATATAAAAGAAAGGTATAATAAAGATATCCAAAGCGTAGATCAATTGTTTGAAGAAAGAGAAGCAAACGAAGACCTACCTGAAGATGTCAAAAAATATTTTGAGTACAAAAAGGCAACAGGCCGTGGCATTGAAGATTTTTATAAACTTCAAAGAGATTATGGAGCCATGGATGATGACACTGTACTTGCTGACTATTTAAGTATCCAAGAAGAGGGGTTAGATGAAATAGATATTCAGGATCTTATGGAAGATAAATATGGATATGATGAGGATTTAGACGATGAGCGTGATATTAAAAAGAAAAAGTTAGCGAAAAAAAGAGAACTGGCGAAAGCACGAAAGTTTTTTTCTGAGCAAAGAGATCAGTATCAGATTCCTCTTGAGTCAAGTGGGGGTCAACTATCCGAAGAGCAGCAACAAAATTTAAGTGCATATCAAAAGTATATAGAGGATTCTAAAACTATTGAGGAGCAAAACCGAAAAAGGTATAGTTACTTTTTAGATCGTACCAAAGAAGTATTTAATTCTGAGTTCAAAGGTTTTGAATTCGGTATTGGCGATCAAACTTTTAACTATAAACCTGGTACCTCAGAAGAATTATTGAATAAGCAGTCTGATGTAAATAACTTCGTAGGTAAGTATTTAGATAGTGATGGGCTTATTGCAGACCCTAAGGGTTATCATAAGGCGCTTAGTGTGGCTATGAACCCCGATAAGTTTGCTCAATATTTCTTTGATCAAGGCATGGCCGCTGCTGTGGATAATGTTACACGTAAGTCCAAGAATATAAACATGGATGTACGAAGTACACCACAGAAGAATACTAACAAGGACGGCCTTAAGATTCGGGCGGTTGGAAACCAGAGTAGTGGAAGAGGACTTAAGATTAAAAGTATTAAAAACGTTTAAAAGTAAAAACAACAAGACATGGCAGTAAATGCAACACCTGGGTTCGATTTACAACCATCGGCTCAGCAGATTCCACTGGAGTCTAATTATATTAACAATTTCGATTTCTTGAATCAGTATCTACCTGATACTTATGAAAAGGAATTTGAGCGTTATGGTAACAGAAGTATTAGCTCTTTCCTAAGAATGGTAGGAGCAGAAATGCCTTCAAACTCTGACCTTATTAAGTGGGCAGAGCAGGGAAGACTACACGTAAAATATACAGATGTAACATGTGCAACTGGTGCAGCTGGAGCAACTGGTGTTTGGACTATTCCGAATCCATCAGATAACTTTGATCCTGCATTGGCAGGAGGTGCAAGAGCAGCACTAAGAGTTGGACAAACGGTTATGATTTCAGATAAGACAGCTGGATCTACACTTTCAAATAAAGGTGTAATAACAGTTGCTCCTACGGCGTTATCTCCTAACACATTCACTGTGGCATACTATGAAGCTGGCGGTCAGACAATGGGGGCGGCAACAAATTGTGATATCTTTATCTACGGTTCTGAGTTCAACAAAGGAACTGATGGTATGGTTGGATCAAATGAGTCTGATGATTTCATCTTTGATAATAAGCCAATTATCATTAAGGATAAGTATACAGTATCTGGTTCTGACATGGCACAGATTGGTTGGGTAGAAGTTTCAGGCGAAGATGGCGTAAGCGGGTACCTATGGTACTTAAAGTCTGAGCATGACACAAGATTACGTTTCGAAGATTACATGGAGACAGCAATGATTGAAGCTGTTCCAGCCGAAGCGGGATCTGGTGCTGGTGACTTCTTCCAAGGTACTGGTGCAGGTTTATCAGCTGCAAACCTTAACGGTTCTGACGGTGTATTCTATGTAGTAGAAAACAGAGGTAATGTATTTGGTGGTGGTAACCCAACAACTCTTCAAGAGTTTGATAGCATCATTCAAAGACTTGATAAGCAAGGTGCAATCGAAGAGAATGTTCTTTTCGTAAACCGTAACTTCTCATTTGATATGGATGATATGTTGGCGGCACAGAACTCTTACGGTGCTGGTGGTACTTCTTATGGTCTATTTGACAATGATGAAGAGATGGCATTAAACCTTGGATTCTCAGGATTCCGTAGAGGATATGACTTCTATAAGTCTGACTGGAAATATTTGAATGATCCTACAATGAGAGGTGGTCTTGTAGGTGGTGCAGTTAATGGTCTATTAGTACCTGCTGGATCTACTACAGTTTACGATCAAATCTTAGGTAAGAATGCTAAGAGACCTTTCTTACACGTAAGATATAGAGCGTCTGAGGCTGAGGACAGAAGATATAAAACTTGGATCACTGGTTCTGCTGGTGGCGCAAGAACTTCTGGATTAGATGCAATGGAAGTTAACTTCCTTACTGAAAGAGCTGTTTGTGTTTTAGGTGCAAACAACTTCTTCTTATTCCAAGATGCTTAATAATTAATTAGAACGGGGGCGGCAATAACTATTCAGATTTTTATGCTGCCCCTTTTCTTTAAGTTAAGTGGTAATTTAAATTAAATCTTATCTAATGAAAAAGAACGCAAAGTTTGTCGACCGAGCATATAGATTAAAAAGCTCAAAGACTCCGCTATCTTATATGATAGCTTCACGCCATAGTAGACGATCACCTTTACTTTATTTTGATGAAGCAAAAGGCAGTAACAGGCCTCTTCGTTATGCAAGAAACCAACGAAGTCCTTTTGAAGATGAGCAGGACGGAAATGCTATATTAGAGCCTATCATTTTTGAAGATGGCATGTTATTCGTACCCAAAGAAAACCAAGTATTGCAGGAGTTCCTGCATTATCATCCTGGAAATGGCAAAGTATACGAACTTATTGATAAAGAGCGAGATGCTTCTCAACAACTGGAAATAGTACAAAGAGGTTTAGAGGCTCAAATTATTGCTAAAGACTTATCTGGTGATAAGTTAATTGCTGTATGTAGAGTTTTGATGGGAGCGACCGCAGATAAAATGACTACAGCAGAACTAAAAAGGGATGTATTGCTATATGCTAAAGATTCCCCAAGTGATTTTATTGAAACAATAAATGATCCTATGTTAGACTTAACTAATCATACGGTTCAGTTTTTTAATAATAGCTGGTTAGTTTTAAAGAATAACGGCAAAGATGTATACTTTAATCTGCCAAGAAATAAAAGTAAAATGCTTACCGTTCCTTTTGGAGAGGACCATTATTACATAGTGGCTTCATATTTCCAAAGTGATGAGGGAGTAGAGACATATAAGCTCTTAAGTAAGCGCTTAAAAACAGAAAAATAATATTGCTATATTTGTAATATTGTTTCACCATTATTTTTTATACAATGGAAAAGTTTTTAAAAATTACAAATGCACCCAACACGGGGCAATTGATTGGTCTGGCAGAAGTTAAAGCTGTAAGTACAGCGAGTGCAACTGCAACTACTGTAACAGTAGATTATGCTGATGGTACAACTACTACAGTAACTACTGCGGCTCAGGTAGGATCTGATGTTTATTTGGCTATCGTAGATGCTATTGAGTTAGCACTACAAACAAATTGGCAGCAGCCTTACTATGAGTTAAGACTACCAAAATCAGTTACAAGTATTGTAAACGCTTAATTGGTTTAGCTGATATATTGTGTGGTGGGGGGCTTAAATAAAATTAAGCCTCTTTTTTTTTGTTATCTTTATAAAAAAAAGATTACATGATTAATGCTGTTAGAAATACGGTGTTGGCCATAGCTAACAAAAATAATTACGGATATATATCTCCGCAAGATTTTAATTTGTATTGTAACCAAGCTCAAATGGATATATTTGAGGATTACTTCTATCAATACAATAACTGGGTTGCCCGAACAAATGCACGTACTTCTGGTACAGGATACGCTGACATAGTAAAAAATTTAGAAGAAGTAATTGATACCTTTTCGGTTACACGTCGTTTATCACAGCCAGATGGAGCAGGCACAAGCAATAGGTATAGCTTGCCAGATGACTACTACCTTATCAATAAGTTATATTATTATCCAAATGTTTTGGCAGAGGGTGATGTAACAACTGTATCCCCTTCTAAGCTTATAGATAGTAATGCTAACTTTTCTAATGTAACAGTTGGTAGTATAGTTACTAATTCAACAGCAAACAGGGAGACCTATGTTGTAAATGTGGTGAGCAATACGGAGTTGGATTTGGCTATCGATATATTCACTACCCTGGCGGATGAATACTTTATAGTTCAGGCTGATAATGTAACAGAGGTAGATAGAGTACACCAAAAGAAAATACTTTTATTAACCAGCTCTAACTTGACTGCGCCCACTACTCAGTTTCCTGCATATACTATGGAGGGGAGTATAGCCACAATTTATCCATCTACTATTAGACAGGCCAATAGAATAAAAGCGCAGTATATTAGATACCCACGAAATCCTAACTGGACATACTTAACAACGTCGGGTAATGATCCTATATTTAATGCGGGTGCATCAAACTACCAGGACTTTGAATTGCCTGAATCAGATGAGCCTAATTTGATAGCTAAGATCTGTCAGTATATAGGAGTAGAAATACGTGAAAGTGACGTTCTACAATTTGGTTTAACACAGGAAGCAATAAACACTCAAGAAACAAGTTAAGATGGCATATATAACGCAGTATCAATACTATACAAATAACAATCAAGCACCCACAGATAGTAACTGGGGTTCTTATCAGTACGTTTCATTGAACGATATAGTAAACAATTTTATGTTAATGTATCAAGGGAACAATGAATTAGTGAACAACATTGAAAGGTATCAGGTTATTTTCCATGCCAAGCGTGGCATCCAGGAATTAAACTATGATGCCATGAAGGAGATCAAAGTCGTACAGTTAGACCTTGACAACAACTATAGATTTATATTGCCTTCAGACTTTGTAAACTGGGTTAGAATATCTCAGTGGAAAGATGGTATGTTGTATCCATTGACAGAAAACATTCAGACGAATTTTTCTGAAGCATATTTACAGGATAACCAATCTAACATTCTATTTGATCAGGACGGCAATGTATTGAAACCACAAGATAGTCAGGTGGATTTAGCAAGAATTACTTCCTCGGGGAAAAGCATTTATCTAAATGAAGGTAATTTATTCCACGGGCAGGAGGGTTATTGTTGTGATGGTTTATGGTATTTTGATTACAACATTGGCTCACGTTTTGGATTAAATACAGAAACAGCAAATGCCAATCCTACATTTAAAATAGATAAGAAGGCGGGAGTTATAAACTTTAGTTCTACAAACGGGGCGATATCAGTTGTTATCGAGTATGTATCTGATGGTATGGAAAACGGTGTAGATGCAGATGTTAGTGTAAATAAATTATTTGAGGAATATATATATGCTTACATAAAGTATGCTATTATAAATAGTAGATTTGGTGTTCCAGAGTATATCGTAAACAGGGCCAGAAAAGATAAAGCGGCTCTTTTACGTAATGCAAAAATTAGATTAAGTAATATACATCCTGGCAGATTGTTGATGAATTTAAGAGGTCAGGGTAAATGGATAAAGTAATATGCCAATAACGACAACTAACTTTATAAGAGGGAGGATGAATAAAACTGTGGATGAAAGACTTCTTCCACCAGGTGAATATATAGACGCCTTGAATGTTAGGCTTGGCTCAACTGAAACTACAGAGATAGGAGCTGTTGAAAACTCTAAGGGCAACACGCAGCTTACTACATTGGAGTATGATGGCGCACCATTGTCTTCTTCGGCGCGATGTATTGGTGCATTTGAAGACGGTGCATTAGAGACTATATATTGGTTTGTTCACGACCCTGCTAATCCTCAAGCTACAGGTGGTGTGGTAGACATGATCGTATCGTACAATTCAAATACAGATACGGTCGTTTATCATGTGGTAACATTAGAGACACTTAACTTTGACCCTGCTTATTTAGTTACGGGTGTAGATAAAATAGAGAACTTATTATTTTTTACAGATGATAAAAATCCTCCAAGAAGAATAAATGTATTGTCTAATTACCCATTACCTACGGGTAACACTGATAATACTGTAGAGGAGGATCTAAGTGTAATTGTGAAGATACCTGGCTATGAAGATGTGGTCTCAGGTAATAATCCATTAGTGGCACCTGAGATATCACTCCTTACACTTCCTGGTGGTGAGAATTACTTAGAAAACAAGTTTGTTTCTTTTGCTTATAGATATAGGTATGAGAACAATGAATACAGTGCGGTATCTTTATTTTCAAAGCCAGCTTTTCAGCCAGGGAACTTTAGGTTTGATACCAAGAACTATTCTAACTCGGGCATGAAAAACATCTACAATGGTGTTAATGTAGAGTTTAGTACAGGTAGCAAGCGAGTTAAGCAAATAGATTTATTGTTTAAACTGTCTAATACAAATCAGATATATGTAATTGAGCGATTTAAAAAGTCTGACTTCGGTTGGGGTAATGATACCACTCAAACATATATCTTTACCAATAGTAAAATTTATACGGTACTTCCATCTGATGAGTTGTTAAGACTTTTCGATAATGTTCCTAAGACTGCCAAGGCTCAAACTATTATGGGCAATAGGCTTATGTATGGTAACTATGTCGATGGATACGACATAACCAATGAAGATGGACAAAATATTTCCATGGATTTTTCTACAGAACATGTGGTAGAAAATGTCCAGTTTGTAGAATTAGATAGTCCCGCATTATCTAACGGAGATACCTATACCATAGATCCAAGTAATAGTACCACTATTACCAACTCAAAAATTACCTTTGACTTTGATGGTAATGTCAACTTACTAAAAAAGAACGCCACTGTTTCTTTCATTATACGATTGGAGCATGCTGGTTTAACTGGTACAAACACACAATCTTGCTATACCGATAATGTAAATTTTGCTACAGAAAACTTTGAGGTAGTAGCGAATATAGTCCTACAAAACACCTATACAAGTATTTTTGATTTCACTCAAAGTACTGAGTTCAATAATGGTATAGGTACGGTACTCAACGAAAGCTTTCAGCCTATAGCTACCGCTGATGAGGGTGGGTCGATGACCGATCAATTTAATGATTTGTTGGTGCCACCTTCCATTACATGTACATTTACCAAAGAACTAAGTGGTATAGATTCATCTACGGTGCAGCAAGGTTTTAGGGTAACATCCTCTACAGCCAATGATGAGATAGGCATTCAGCCGATCGCAATGAAGTATAATAGTGTTACGGGACCTACAGACATGTATGAGTATTTTAGGGTTACTGATGGATCATGCAGTATTACTACTACCGATGACACCTCTTCCTTACACTCTAACAGAGACTATGAAACCGGTATTGTATATATGGATGAGTATGGACGTTCATCTACGGTGTTAGTTTCTGAGTACAATACCATATATGTACCACCAGCAAACTCGGTATCTAAGAATTTGATTAGAGCCACAGTTAACAACTACGCTCCTTCGTGGGCTAAAAAGTATAAGTTTGTTGTGAAGCCAAGTGAACAGGAGTATGAGACTATTTATAGTAACACGTATTATACAAGACCTTCTGACAATACAACATTCTTTAAATTAGAGGGTGACAATATAAATAAAGTAACGGTAGGTGAATCTCTTATAGTTAAAGTAGATACTAACGGGCCATTGAGTTCTGTTGTAAAATCTAAAGTGTTGGGTGTAAACGCCCAGGAGCGAGATTTCTTGGCAAGTGCTAATGAGTTGGGTATTAATTCTAATCAATTGCCTGGAGTTTATATGGAGATGAAGCCATCAAACTTTGTGGCTACAATTGATGATGACTCTATTATTGATAATGGGCTACAGTCTTTTTCCATAGGTGATACTTCTACCTGTAATCCAAACTTAAATGTAGCATATCAGATGTTTACATTTACGGGTGATGGGTCTGTTTCTGATCCGTATGTAACAACAAACTATGATATCCCTGGCGGTAGTATTATAGACATCAATATAACGGTTGAAAGAGAACAGGGTAACAGTGGTTGTGAGGAAAGAAAATGGCAATGGAGACAGCAATATGTTTCGTCTACTCAATATGATGATTTCCGTAAATGGTGGATCGGTGATAACATAGATCCCGGGTTTGCCCTTCCTGGGGACTTGGTGGAGACCAATCCTGTGAAGTACTACTCTACTGTATTTACGCCTGACGAAGTTTTTGATGGTCCTGATACACCTGTAAACAATGGATCTAATGTTCCATGTTTTGGATTTGGTACTGTTAGTTTTGGTTTCTGTCAGGCTACACCTGGGGATGTTAACTCACCGCTTTACTTTGTTACACGATCGGGTACACCGGGTTGTTATAAGCTTTTTGGTGAAAACTTCCAATCACAAATAAAGGTAGAGATTGTTGTTACGCGAGCAGACAACACTATTATTTTTGAAACCGAGCCAACGACTGCTAATTCAGAATTGTTTTTCGATTCTTCCATAGCATATGATGTTGTACGTGATCCTGTTACGGGTAACTATTTACATCAATCTACTGGCAACACGGATGATCAAAACCAAACAAATGTACAGCCAGCAATTGTTACGCTACCTTTTGCCAACTGCTATACTTTTGGTAATGGTGTAGAGAGCTTTAAGATTGAGGATAATATTGCTGGGCGCGCCATGGTACTTGGCCAACGAACATTAGCGGTTTCTCAACAAGACTTTGCGGAAGCCGATAGGTTTGCTGAGATTACTTACAGTGGTGTATATAGTAGTAATTCCAATGTCAACAACTTGAATGAGTTTAATCTTGGCTTAGCAAACTTTAAACTTTGTGAGACAAGCTTTGGTCCTATTCAGATACTGTATGGTAGGGAGACAGACATATTGTGTTTACAGGAAGACAGGATATCATATGTATTGGCTAATAAAAATCTTATATCCGATTCTACAGGTGGAGGTACTATAGCTTCTGTTCCTGAAATATTGGGGACACAAATAGCACGTCCTGAAGAGTATGGTATTAGCTTTAACCCTGAAAGTTTTGCGGTATATGGTGATGAATATTACTTTACAGATACCAAGAGGCTTGCAGTAATACAATTAAAAGGAAGGTCTATATCAGATCGTCTTACGGTATTGTCTGAATTGGGAATGCGTAGTTGGTTTAGGGATGAGTTCCAGGTGGCATTAGATACGCAAAAGTTAGGTGGATATGATCCATACATGAATGAGTATGTATTGACTACCAACACTATTGAAGTGCCGAGGCCTCCTGTAATATTGCACTGTGGTAGCACATATACTCAAACAGCCACGGATGAGACCATCTCTTATACTATTGACTATGGGGATGTTATAGCCGATGATGTCACCATTGAGTATGATGTAACGGGTACAGTTACAATAGATATATTGTGGAACGGTATCACTTATTCAAGTGGTCCTGTTACTGGAACGGGAACATTTGCTTTTGATAAAACGGCAAACACTCCAACTACGGCTGTAATAACAATTACACCAGAAACGCCTACGCGTGGTGGATATACTATAACACCTCTTTGTCCAGAAACAAATACCATAACGGTAATTACTGCTGCAATAAATTCAGTGGAAAGTTCGGGTGAATTTGTGCATGTGGAATATTTTTGGGAGGATAGTAATATTATTAGTCCTGTTAGTTCTAATCAAGTTACTTTTGAAAACAACCCTCTCTTATTTAGTTACTACGATTCTCAGACGGGTATTCGATCTCAAGGAGTATTTCCTTATGATGGAGCTTCGATAACTATGCGTGTTAATAAGGTTAATTTTGACAACTATAACTGGAGCTATCCTGATGACAACTTTAAGTTTTTGGTATCTAATACTTTGTATACAAATACTCAAGCTGACGTATCGAGCCTTTTAGCGGCCGCTACGCAGATACCTAACGGAAGTGTAACCAATCCTTCACCTAATATATTTGAGGCCACTGTAGGGCCTATAACGGTGCCTCCTATATCATTGCCTTTGACAGATCAATATCTATATTTGATATACGACTTTAGAACGTCCTCGGCAGCGCAGTTATGTTTTGACAGCGATATTGATGATGCATGTTGTTTATGTGACTTTACATGTACTGCCTTTAGTGGTAGTACAAGACAGAGTTCCTCAGCGGTGGCATGTAATCAGCCAACGGGGGAAACTTATTACCATAATGGTAGTGGCACATTGCCAAGCATAGGAGATATTATTTTCTTAAACTCTTCATGCCAAGGCTTAAGCACGGTAGGAGAAGTGTTAGGTGCAGGTTTTTACAAGGCTGGATCGAGTAACTTTATTGAGGTTAACACTGACGGGGTTGTAATATCTTTTGGATCTTGTTAAATTTATTTAAATGGCAACATTAGGAACATATTATTTTGACGGTACAAATTATTCAGAAGCCACGGCTTTGTATACCGACTCGACCTTGTCAACATTGGCACCTGACGGATATTATTCGAATGGTGTTATTGTTCGTAGGCAGCTAAATGGTGTACTCTTAAATCCACAGGCATGCACAAGCTGCCAGGTAGAATGCGATTCATCAGTATCGGCATCTATCCCAGGACAGAATGGGTGGTTTTCTGCTGATGTAGACTTCGGTTCTAATACAGGTAATGTGATAATTTATTTTTATGCATATGCTGCAATACCTGATGGTATGTTAGTGACATATAGTGGTAGTCAAATAAATAGACTTACTTGCAAAAATAATGACGGGTCTTTGCTTTCAAATGCCCTGGGTACTACGATAACCTATGCAGGTATTGACAACCAGGGTACTGGAGTAGTCACGTATGTTGGACCAACCAATGCTGATTTATATGCAGACTCGCCATATACCAATACCCCTGGCGGCACCTGCCAGGCAGGTGATGCGCCAGAGAACTATACACTAAGTGGGGGATCTTATGTGGCTCAAGGAACTACTGAGTCTGGTGTTACTGTTACTATAGACCAAGTAGGTACGGGTGCTGATCAGGTATTTACATTGTGTTTCAATAAGAGTTCCGCCGCTGCCAACGAAGCTAATATATTAGTGGGAGCGCCTATGTGTGGTACAGCCTTTCAATGGGTGGCTTATTGTCCTGCTAATTTGCCTTCATTCCAAGCGTCCGCCGAGCAGACAAACTCTAACTGTGCGGCTAATGCAGCTACTTACTATTTTGCGCCGAACGCTACGTTCGCAGCAGATGTAATTACACCCGATACAAATACCACTCCAGAGGTTGGTAACTGGGTGTTTGAGGATGTTGCAGGGGTTACATACTTGAATGACACGAATACGCCTAAATTTTATATATTAGATAACACCACGTACATAAAAGTACAGAATGGTGTAGTTATTGAAACAGGAAATTGTTCATAATGGCAGCACAAAATTATACATTAAGTTATAGCGAAGGAGCGCAGGGATGGCCTTCTTTCTATTCGTTTATACCAGAATATACACGAGGGATGAATGCGTATTTATATACGTTCTCTGGGGGTAATTTATACAGACATAATACAAATGAGACACGTAATCAGTATTATGGTGTAAACTATAACTCAGAGATAACCAGTGTGTTCAACCCTGAGCCAACGCTCACTATTAAGTTGTTTAAGACCCTGTCTTTTGAGAGTGATGATGCGTGGGATTGTACCTCGTTGGTTACAGATCTCAGCCAGGGGAATGTAGATGAATTGAATTTTAAACAGAAGGAAGGCGAGTGGTATTCATATGTACGCCATAACGATGGTGTTACTAACTACAAGCTTAGATATACTAATGGGTTAGGTGTAGTGTCCGATGTCAGTGGTTTACCTAATGCCCTTGTGGTAACTATTGCCCAGGGTGTGGGAGAGCTGATTGCTGAAGGGGCTACGGTATATGTACTAACGAATGGACAAGACCCAGACTTGGCAGGGGAGGTAACTAATACTGGCTCCTACCCTAACATTGATGCGGCCAATAATCAGATAACTATAGATACTACTATCACTGGCGCTACGGCTCCTATCGTAGGGGATTTCTTGATGTTTACAAATAATACCATAGCCGAAAGTTACGGCATGCGTGGGTACTATATGGAATTTAAACTGGTCAACAACAATACAGAAGCTGTGGAGCTATTCTCCGTGGGTAGTAGTGTGATGAAAAGTTATCCATAGATTTTTAGTATATTTGCTATTAATGAAATTGAATATAATTAAACTAAAACCCACTGATTACGAAGACATATTGTGTCAGTGGTGGAAAGATTGGAGATGGGATCCACCGTCGAGAGACTTTTTACCAGAGAATGGTACGGGTGGATATATTGTTTATGATAACGATAGACCCATATGTGCGGGGTTTATGTATTTGACAAACTCTAAGGCCGCATGGTGTGATTGGATTATATCAGATTTAAGATATAAAGATAGACAGAAGAGAGCTGAAGCGTTAGAGTTGTTAATAGAAACAATAACGAACGAAGCAAAAAAATTAGAATATAAATTTGTGTATGCCCTAATTAAAAATAGACCATTAGTAAATATATACAAGAGGAATGGCTACAAGGAGGGAACGACATACACTCATGAGATGATAAAAATATTTTAAGATGGCAGTAACAGCAGCATCAGTAGTAGGGATTGCTACAGGGTTAGCATCATCAGGCATGTCTTTTAAGCAAGCTGCGGATCAGAAAAGAGCAGCTCAAAAGGCGAAGGCGGACATGCAGAGACTTACGGAGGACGCACGTAGAAAGGCAGAGAAAAATGTATTAGAGGCAGCTCCTATTGTACTTGATTCATTTGAAAGAGCCAGGGAACAACAAAGGCAGCAACAAGAAAATATAATTCAAGGCCTGGCAGAGCAAGGGCAGAGAGCTGTTCTTGGGGGCGTGTCGGGAGTGGCTGCGGCAGGTGTGGCAGGTGACGAAGCTATACGTATAAAAGAGGCTGAAGATATTGCAGCAAATCAAATCATGAAGCTCCAGGCCGAAGAAGCTGTCAAGCAACAGTTGACTCAAATGGATATAGGGGCTGCGGCAGATGCTTCAATGATGGCGAGGGATGCCATGGAAGACAGAGCAGCAGCATTAAAAAGTGGTTTTGCAGGCGTATCGCAGGCAGCTACTAACCTGGCAGGTATGGCTGATTTGTATGGTTTATCACCTGGAGATCGTAGAGCCAAGAAAGTAGCCGATCGATTAGATGTGATGGGTGCGGGCTATGATAAGATTACTGCTGCTGCTGGGAAGCCACTTACAAATCAAGAGATTTTAAATACACTTGCTGCACAGGGTTACTCGCCAAAAGATGTACGTAGACTTCTGGCACAAGATGTAAGTGAATTTGATTACAGTATATTCACACCTAAATAATAAGCATGGCTGAAGATAAAAAAAAACCGTCAGGTGCGAATCAGTATTCCGTTTATTCACAAAGAGATACGGAATCTACTCAGGTAGATTGGTCAAATATTGCAAAATCATTAACAGATGATCTGCAAAAGGTAGCCGATGAGCGTGAGAAAAAGAAAGCAGAGATTGAACAGGGTACGGCGGATGCTTTGGCAAAGCTTTCTGAAATAGAAGATATCAATGATAATGACCTCACCCAGGTGATTATTGATGGATCTGATAATGGAAAGCAAACTTTAATACAAGCCGCTGATCTACTTAGTCGTGGTCTTATGACATTGAAAGACTTTCAGCTTATTAAGCAGCAGTTGCTTAATGGTTATTCCAATATAAGTAAATACGTAAAAAACTACGACAAGGCTTTAGAGGAAGGTAATCAAAGGATGTTGGAAGATATAGCGTCAGATTTAGAAATAGCCTTTAATGAAGGTACATTTGGTGCTGCCGATTTAAAAAACAAACGGCTTATCAGTAATCCAAAGACAGGGCAGCTTGCGCTTGTTACTATGGTTCAAAACGATAAGGGTGAATTCGTTTTGCCAGACCCAACAAAAAACCCAGAAAAATATAAATCAGCAGACTACTTAGCTAAGCGACAACAGTTTAGACTTGACAAAACAGACTATAACAAAGAAGCACAAGAAGCCGTAGATGGTCTTGGTACGTATATCGATTCCGCTATATCTGAATACAATGTGTTTAGTGGTGGTGCCGCTATAACTAAGATAGAAGACTTTAGGCAGGCTTTTGAGATGACTAAGCCAACCAATGAAGATGGTACACCCATGACATATAAGCAATTTTATAATGACCAGGTAAATGCAATAGCAGGAGCCGAGGGTGATAAGACTTCATTTAAGGCTGCACAAATACTATCTAAGCTTGGATACAGGGCCGTTGAATCAGAGGCGGAGGCCAAAGAAAAGGGTTATAGTAAATATTACTTATATAAAGCTTCAAATGGTAAGCCTGTTCCACAGCTTACGGACGAGGAGCTAACCATTGCCCGTGACGCTGCTGGACGATCATTTGAGGCTGCTCTAACGCGTAAGATTACGAAGCAGCAACCACTTAGTGGACAGCAGGCAACCTCTGCTACCCTTGGTGATAGAGATAAAGACAAAAAAATAAGTGGATATATAGAAGATATTAATGTGATATTGTCTGGCGGTACAGATTCTGCCCAAAGAATAAAGACTTTAACTACTGCTATTAATGAACAAAGGAAAGCATATAATCCTCCACAACCAATCATAACAGACATCGATATCGATGATGATAAAATGGTTATAACATATGAAAGTGGGCCACCAACAACATTAGACAGACAGACAAAAGACGATGCAGGCGTCGTAACATCTACCACATCTTACGCAGAAGACGTAGGTAACTTATATCAATTCCTTGTTCCAGGTGCGCAAGGGGTTGGGGGTATATACAACCTTTCGCCATCTGATGTTGAAAGATTTATTGGTGAAAACAACATTAAGCTTGGGCAAAAAGGTCTGGGTAACGTTATTAGCTTTGGTTTAGAGGTTGCACAACCAGAAAGTATTACATTGGAATCGCAGGTTCTTAAAGCCGACGGAACGCCTCAGAGTGGGTCAGATTATTGGAGAGATACAGATTTAAAAAATAATATTGGAACAGGAGGTGCTGATAGTGATAGACAAATTGCAAGAGTTTCCAATGAATATTTTGAGGATTATACAACTCCTTCTGCTGCTACTGCGAGAAGAAGAGCTGGTATTGACAATGTACGAGTAGAAGTATCTGGAAATCCTTCTGCTGGTAACAGAAAAGCTGTTTTAAAGTATACAGAAGATGGAGCGGAGAAACTATTAGAGGTAACAGATATTCCATTTAGAATGTCTATTGGGGATTATGGTAGAGCTATGACAAAGGCTTTGAATGAAATCAACACAATAGCTTATAATAAAGCGACTGGTACAGTTACCCCGGATACTACAAGTACAGAAACTGAAACAACAACAGACGTTACTGATCTTAGTCCGAAGGTAGAAGATTTTATTAAAGAGAATGGAAAGTTCCCAGATATACATGTATGGACAAAGACTCTTGTTGATGATGATTTCAAAAAACAATATTCTAACAGAGAACTACAAGATATATATCGTAAGAAAAGGGATGCTTTCGAAGCAAAAAAATAATTTATCATGAATGAAAATTTTATTGAAACCCTATTTGGTTTAATTCAGGAAGGATTTTTTGATGATGTAGATTCATTCAAAGAGTACGTTGAAGAACAGGGTACTGATGACTTATTTCCATTAATTCAGGAAGGATTTTTTGATGATGAAGATTCATTCAATAAATATGTAACTCTAATATCTGAGAAGCCAGCAAAAAAAAAATCTCCTTCCACTGCTCCTATCCAAGATACGGAGTCAGTTGCAGTTGGACAAGAGCAAATCATTCAACAAGATTCATCTTCATTGGCATCGCCTTCGCTTGTAGGGACTTCTTTGACAGGTGAGGTAATTGATGAACCTATCAAAGATCCTGTGGGTACCAGGTATGGTGCCAATGTGGAAGCTGAAGAAAAAAATACCTGGCTCGAAGAGATGCTTGGTAAGAATATGGTCACCGATTTTTTTGGTGACATGTATCGTGCTACCCAACAGGGTATGGCTCAGGGTGCTACCGTTGAAGATGCATTAAACTTATTTGCTCGGGGATCTACCATATCAGAAGAAGACCTATCAGAATACGTAGAAGTTGTCAATCAAATGGACAGCGTAGGTATGTCTGATGAGATGAAAAGTTTCAACAAGATCTATGAGAAAAACGGTGGTGGTATAATGGGATTCATATATGGTGTTTTTAACAACCCAACGGTTATAAATCAACTACTTATTTCTTCCGTTGCGTCTATGGTTAACCCTGCGGTTGCCGCAGGTGCAGGTGTCGGTGCTGCAACAGGAGCAGGAGCAGGTGCGGCAGCAGGATCAATAGGTGGTCCATTGGCTGCTATTACGGCAGGGGGTGGTGCAATTACAGGTGCGCTTATGGGAGCGGGAGCAACATTAGAGACGGGACTATCTTTCACGAACTTCCTAAAAGAAGAGGTAGAGAAGAAAGGATTAGAGTTTAATAATGAAGGTATTCGTCAAACTTTGGAGGATGAAGATGCCATTCAAAGTATACGTAATAGAGCGGCAGCGCGTGGTATTGCTATTGGTGTGATAGATGGTATAACGCGTGGTGTTGCAGGTGAGGTGGCAGGTACCACAGTAAAGGCCGCCAAGGCAGCAGGGAAAACTGTATCTAAAGCACAGAAAGGACGTGCCGCTTTGAAGGCTGCTGGTATTGAGGCCGTAGGTGGATCTACTGGTGAGGTAGCAGGTCGAGCGGTTGCAGGGGAAGATATGGATGTTGCAGAGATTGCTTTTGAAGGGATAACGGGACAGGCATCATCTATTCTTTCGGTACCTCAGGCGGTCACTGGAAAGACAGCAGCAGAGTTATTGGGCGGTACTTTAAAGCCACGGTCTTATGGTTTAAAGGACAAGGCAGGTGGTGTAACAAAGATGAGCAAAGAAGAGATAGAGAAGTTTGTAGATACCGCTACTCCTGAGGAGATCAGGACAATGCAATTTGAAATCAAGAACGATCCTGCATTGGAGAAGAAGATCCAAGATAAAAAGCAGGCGGCTCAAATAGATTTAGAGATACCTGATTTTATTACGGGTGAGGATAGAGTTCGAATGGTGGAGTTAGAGCAAGAGAAAGCCAACATGCAAGATAAGACCCTGGAGGTAAACAAAAAGCGTATCTCAGATATAGATGCAGAGTTAAAGTCTATTGTAGAAAAAAATGAACAGGCAGTAAAAGAATCTACTGAAGTTGCTAAACCCGATATAGAAACTGTTGAGGTAGAAAATGTAGAGGATGTTAAAGAAGTAAATCCAACAACAAGATATAAATTTAGTTTTGAGGAAGGCACTGTACCGATTGATTACCAGCTTTTAGATCCACAGACAAAAATTACTCTAACAACAGGTAAAGGTAAAGATCAAAAGACCGTTGAACAATTTATAGTTAGTGGCCAAGAACTTATAGATGCAGGATTAGCTACTGACGCTGCACCAACAGAGCAAGTTACTGCTGAAACTACTGAGCCTGCTCCTATAGTAGAACTAATTGGAGATGAGAATGAAGATGCTATGGAAGCATCTGTTCGTCACGAGGAATCTGTTGAAAAAGAAATAGACGAATACGATAGAAATTTAGCTGAAAAAGAATTAAAAAGGACAGACCTGACAGAGGATGAAGTCCTTGATTACATAGCTAAAAAAATAAGTGACGTTTCTTATCCTGAACCCAAAGCACTTTTGGAAAAGAGAGATGCACCCTACAGAAACATAATAAGAATTACAAGTGATAGAGTCAAGAATGCGTTAGGCTCATTGGAAGCTGATGGGGTGTTATCTACTTTGGGGATAAATAATCCAGACACAACACCCACATATGTTTTAAACGAAAAGTTAACAGGTATAGGGAATGAATTAAAAAAGGATCCTCGTTACGTAAGTAAATTATTATTTAATTCCGTTGCAGATCAATTAGCAGAATCAAGAGGATTGGATTATGAGGGAATAATGGGACCCGATTCAGGTTTATCAAAAGAGCAACAAGATAATTTTAACAAGGAAGTCCTAACTATACTAAAAGGCATAGAAGAAGCTCTTCTAATGCCAGTTACTGTAAAAGATGTAAATCAATATTCATTAAAATCAAAAGCCGATGCCGTTCAAGAGTCAAGCACAGCGCAGGTGGATGTACAAGAACCTGCCCAAGATAGCGGAACGCTGGGAGAAGGAGACCAAGGGGCCATTACCGAAACGGGTCAAGCCCAAGACCAAGCTCCAGTTGAGACGCTCACGCAAGCGGAAATGACAGTTAATGTCGCGCCTTTCTATGATGCCAGTATTGAAAGCACACCGGAAGCTTCGGGTGTCAGAAAGACACCTCAGTACCAACAGTATGTACAAGGTCTAAAAGATTTAGCCACGGACTTAGGGGTAGAAATTGAAATAGATGAAAGTATAGGTGGATTCACAAATGACCAAGGCACAAAGGTTAGAGAGGTCAGTAATGTTGTACGTTTAAAAAATTCAACAATAGATCAAGCCTCACAGTATGCGGCCATGGCCGCTGCTTTGGCGCCTGAAGTTCAGGAATCTTCAATAGCTGCTGAATATACTGATGAAAATGCAGAGAATCACAATGGAGATGAAATAACCATTAGAGTTTCTGACACTGAGGGGACATTTCAAGCACTTCGGGAAGCGGGTATTGATGACTACACTTTGAATGAATCAAATAATTCCTTAACTTTACTGGACATATTTGAATTTTCAGATGCAAATCTGGTTACAAATCTGAATAAGTTATTAGATATATTAGACGAAAAAAATATTACCTATGAAGTCTCAGAAAGACAAGCAATTAACTCCAGATATATTGGCCGCAAGAGCCGAAAGCAGATTCTTTCAGATGGTAGACAAAGTGCCATACAGCAAAAGCAAGAAGGGACAAGCGTTTATCAAAAAATCATCCAAGCGATAAACCGAGACGCTGAGTCTCGTGGTATATCTCCAAGTGAATATATTGCTGCACCGCAAGTGGAGCAGCGGGTTACCGCTGATCCCGCACGTGTGCAAAGGATTATCGATGACATAGATAAGAAAACAAAAGGGCGCCGTGTAGGTCGTAAGACAAACCCAAAGGCTGTATTAAGAAATATTACTAAATACCTTCAGACATCTAAGCTCTACGAGCAGCTTAATGATATTGAGCGTGAGTCTTTGATGCGTGAAATAAATGAGCGCTATGGTGTTAAAATGAAAAGACCACCAAGCGTAAAGAAAATATTAGGCGCCAAAGATAAGAAGGTAACCTTCACCGTCAATGAAAGGTTGGCACTGAAGGAGCAGATAAGGATGCAAGCCAAGGCGGCACGTCAGTCCGCAGTAGCATACAAGAAAGCTATGCAGAAGCTTGCTACTGAAATCAAATCTTTAAAGAAGTCTGGTAAGATTAGCCCTGCAAAAGTTACAGCAATAACAAGCAGGTTTGCTAATGTTAATCTTCAGAGCAAGAAGTCTGTTGATTCGTTCTTGAAGTTTGTTGATAACATATTTACTAAGGCGGACTTAGCAGAAAAAATAAATAAGGCCAATAGACTTAGAAAGTCTACCAGGAAAAACATTAAGAGTAAGCTTGGTGTTGTTGATCCATCATTAAGAGATGGCTTGCAACAAGTGTTAGGATTCAATCCTTCTATCATACCTATGGATATGATCGACTCCTACCTGTCCTTAGTTGAGGAACTGGGTGCGAGAAAGGAAGTCCTGGATCTATCGGAGAAGTCACTCCTAATGGAGCAGGTCAATGAAATCATTAACTCCGTAGAGGAGGAGGTGACTACTGATGACAACTTAGCCCTGGATGATGTTAAGTTGATCGATGACTATGATGTTGATGAGAACGTATCGGAAATAGCTGATATGGAAATTACAGATGAGCAGATAAACAACATCTACGACAAGAGGTCTCGCGAGATAGCCAGGGAACTAAGAGATTTAACTCCCGCTGAAATAAAAGATTTGGCCAGGGAAAAGAAAGATGGCACTATGGATTACTCTGCCATAGAAACTTTACGAAAGGTAAAGCAAAATATTCAGAACGGATATGTACCGAAGGCAGCCATCAAGCTTGTAAACAAGGTAGACATTAACAAGCGTAAGAAGAAGGTGATGCCTAAGATAAAAAAGGTAAAGAAGGAAGGTATCTACAGAAATGTTGCCAGTGCTATCAATAAAATAAAAGCAATAATTAGAAAAGATAATAGAAAGAATAGGTTGATATTAGAAAGGATACGTAACAATCCCACTTTCAATATCGATGATATCTTTGGTAACTTTAATGATAGAACTCTCTACAATAATACCTTTGGTAGATTAGGGGCAGCGTTCCAGACCTTCACATCGGCAGTTAAGAAGACAGTAGCTAAAGTTCAGGCCGCTGAAAAGCTTTTAGAATTTGATGGCGTAGGGAGAGTGCGTAAAGCTGCTGGAGTAGGGAGATCTCGTAATGCTGTAGTTAAGGCCAAGTATAAAATTTATTTACTACAATTACTCCGTGAGCATCTATCTAATTTTAAGGATGGCAAGCCTAACAAGAAGGCTCCTTCGCCATTAGCTTTCCTTAATGAAACAATTAATGCCGACCTCCTGGGTGATCAAGATATAAAAATCCTGGAAGAACTAAGGGCTGAGTTTTTAGAGGACGGTGAAATCAGTTTGCAAAAATTAGAAGACTCACTCTCGGCAGCAGAAAAGAAGGCCTTGGCCTTATATGATGAAGCCAATGGGGAGCTGGCGGAGTTAGCGCTGTTTGCCTCTACCATGTTTGGTAGTCAGGTGGAGATGTTTAATAACTATGTCCACCACGTTGTATTAGATACAGGTAAAGATGCTATTGCTGATGTTGTAAAGCAAGCAAATAAATATGTAGATACTGTGAACGCATCTACAAAAGCAAAGCTACTAACGGAGAGATCTCCAGGGGCAAAGCCTATTAGTTTTGACCCATCCTTATCTACCGTACGTGCCGCCCAGCAGATATATATGGATTACTATATGACTCAGACCTTGCAGCAGGTGGGTGGATTAGCTAATCAGATAGTCACTGATTTAAACAATGATCCATCGGCTACCAAGATGTCTAAGATAGCAGCCGAGTCATTGTCAAAGGCCATGAAGGAAGTGGTGAAGAATGTTTTCGTTTCTTCTTATTCTGACACGGGGCTTGGTGGTATAGTAAATAAAACATTAAAACGTGCAGGTTATCAGGCGGCCTTAACATCGCTGCCAAGGGCTTTTGCAGAATTAGCAGGTAACTTATTTGTATTCCTTAAAAATCCTGTAAAGGGAGTAAGGGCCATGAAGAACTGGGGTAGATTCACTGCCAATCCAAACAACAATGACGTGATGTTTGAGTTTATGACAAAGGTTCAATCTCGTGTTACGGATAAGGTAGTTGATTCTGATGTATTGCAAAGCAAATATTCTGGACAGTCTAACTTCTTTGCTCCAACACGGAGAGCAGGTCAAGCCGTTAGTGGGTTTGAAAATGTATTAGGCATGATCAGCAAGATAAGTGGTGTTAGTCAGTTGTTTAATGCCACCAATAAGTTGTCAAACAAAATACTTACGGCACCTGATAAGGTAGTATCCAGGCCTATGTGGTTTGGTAGCTTTACGGATGCTTTTAAACAAGAGACAGGCATACAGCTTACTAAAAAAGATATTCAAGAGATGGCCGATGGCACCTCTAAATATCTTGGTAGTGAGTATAAGGCCGCTATAGAGAAGGCTACACAGATAGCGGATAAGAATCTTACGATAATCTCTACATCATCTAATCCATTTGATACGGTAATTAGGAATCAGATAAACCCTGATGATAGTCAGATGATGAGGTTCTATAAATCAGTCAATAGATACATGGCCAACTTTACACTGTTTGAATTTTCTACTGCCAGAAATGCAGTCGGTGCATTATACAGACGTGGAGAAATAAGTAGGGCAGAAGCTACAGCAACGTTGACCACCTTGATCATGAGGATGACATCATATATGGTTGTGTATGCTACACTAAGTAACCTATTGGATGAAGAATTATTTGATGTCAAAGATGAAAATAGAGAAGATGATGATATTGAGGACATGTTAGTTCGTCAGCTTGTGGGTTCTGTGTCTACACTTTTGTTTGGGGGTAGCTTAGGTAACATGGCCAGGATACCAGTTAACTTAGCACTGGAGTATGGTATAAATGAGAAGATGCTTGAGGATTATAGGAAAGGAGAATATGATCCTTATGTACATAGTATGGTGTTTAGTCAGTTGAGTATGGATGACTTAACAGATAAAGACCTTCCTGGTATTTTGATTAAGTTATTTTCGGGACCATACGGACCTCTTACTAAAACATTAGTTAGGGCATTCACTGTAGCGCAGCGATCTGTAAAACCATCATCAAAACCAGAGACGAGACAAAAGTATAAAGATGAGTTGGAGAATCGCATAGCTATAGAGATGTTGGGTAACTTGGGTATGATACCATTCTATAAGGATGTACGTCGTATCATTCTAAAGGATATGTTTGGCAAGAAAAAACTATCAGCCGCAGAAATAGAGGCATTAGAGCAGTTAGCAAGAGAGCAGGGCAATTTATTACCAACTACTCAGACGCCTTTAAAAACTTCGACGGGTGCTTCTACGTCCAAAACATTACCGCAGAGAAAGACTTTACAATCTACTAAGCCTACGTCGACGTCGACAGGCAAAAAACGGAGAGGTAAAAGACCATCTTTGGTAAAGTAATATTTTAATTCTTATCAAAGTTTTCTCGCTCGGCCAGAAGCTTGTAGAATAGAAAAGATTGAAAGCCATTAACATGGGAATCCGTGGGAAAGAAATACTTCCATCCCTTGGATCTCCCTTTGTTAATGTAGTAGGCGAAAGCCACCGCTATCTTACCAGTATTCTTTTTGAAATTTATTATTGCTGAATGATCGGAGGTAGGTATCACCTCATGAACTTCGAAGGTTTCGTTGTTGAAGTTTCCAACACGTTTAAAATTAGAATATCGTTCGGCAATCGTTCGGGCAAATTCTTTTAATTCAAGCGCAATATCTTTATTCATGTTTCATCAGTTAGTGATTTGTTTAGTTCACCCATTAACTGACAAATGTGTTGAGCAGTTTTTTTTGCGGATTCGTTTTCACGATCCATTAGATCTTCATACAGACTATCAACCAGATCATAGAGGTTGTTAGTAACGTGATTCACGTACTTTATGGCCTCCGTATCATATCGATTTATTCCGCCCATATTATTAATCCATGTGGTGCAAAAACATTTTACCAAGCTGTGGATCAATCTTCTTGATGGCTCGGTAGATTACTCGCGACCTTTGTTTAGTTTCGTTAACTTGAGTTTTTGTAGAGCTAATTCCTAAGTTGCAGTACATGGCACAATCAATGTGCAATAGTGTATCTATCTTTTTTTGTGTTGACCAACTTTTAAAATCTAAGATTCGATCAACGTCTTTATATCTGTATTTACAATCAGACCTGTACTCTTGTAATTTCATATTTAGAAAGCCTTTGTTTCAGCCTTTTGATTTCCAAATTCAATAGCATGTTTTGATTTCTTAGAAACTCACATTCTTTTTTTGGATCATTGAAGAATATTTTTTTATCTCCGCCCATCCAATCCAATAGAATGTCTAAGTAAATATTTTCTAATTGCTTATTAAATTTAACCATATATGGTAATTCATTCAAAGAATGTATGACCGTTGCGTGGTTCTTGTTAAAAAAAGTACCGATTTGTTGATAACTTAATTTTAGGTTTTCACGCAAAATATTATATGCTATAGCCCTGGCTTCAACAACGGGCCTTTTCTTGGTTTTAGTCTTTACATCTATTCCCGTTACCTTCAGTACCGACTCACATAATTGATTGGCATTTTCTCTTTGATGGTCATCCAAACTATTCTTAAACATATTCAAAAGTTGATTTCAAATTAATTAGATCTAAGTAGTCATCCATTTCAATCAGACATACATCCGTAATGGTCAGTGTCTCTCCACTTGCCTTCATCATTTCAACGGCAAATGTGATCGGCTCACTCCCGTAATGTATAAGCCCACCAATAATATAGGTAGTCATATCATTATCTTTTAGGTCTGGCAAGTTTGCATCTAAATACAAAACAATAGCAGCAGCCAGTCCAGGAGACATCTCTTCCAGGCCTTCAGCAAAGCCTTCTTCAATTTCGTAAGAGTTATCCCCTATAAACTTCAACTTTAATTCCATGATCTTTTAGTTCTTTTATTCTATATTCTTGAAGCTTAGATAGTTTGCCCTTCTCTTTTTTGACTTCAACAAAAAGAGCATTACTATCTTTTGGTATGGCAATTAAATCCGGTATCCCATTTTTATTTGTGAGTTTTAATTTAATTACGTAGTAACCTTGCGCTTCTAATTCATCTATCTTTTTCTTCTGTATTTGTTGCTCGGTCATGTAGCCAAATTAATAAAAATTTAGCTAACCTTTCCTACCTAAACACTTAATACATCTCTTTTAAAATGTTGTAGCGTGTAATCTTTTTTCTTAACTACGGCCTTATATATATCCTTCTCTATCCCTCCCTTAGAAAATATCCAATATATTTTATTGTACTTCCTATCTTTGGTGGTCATCCTATCCCTGGACTGCCAATAGCTTGTAGCACTGAAGTCAATGTTGAAGTAAACCAATGCCGTGGCTTGGCGCAAAGATATACCCTCACGCCCACTGACTATCTGTAGGGCAATAGACTTTTCAGTAGCCTCAAACTCATCCAGGTCGGTAGTTATTTTGTCCCCGTAAATTTCTTTCAAGGCGTTTAATTCTTCCTTGAATTTATAAAATACACCAATCTTTTTGTCTGAGAACTTCCGATAAATAAACTCAGCCTTAGTTGTGTCGATCACCTTGGACCTGCCCGACTCAAACTTAATAGTGCCAGAGCAAAGCTGATGCACCTTTGTCATTAGTTTAACGGGCGTATCCGCCAGGACTACCTCTTCCTTGCCCTGGATTACCCTATCTTTTTGTAGGGTCTTTATAAGATTCCTGGTGGTTTCTTCTAATTCCACATACAAAATCTCTTCATCTGTATGTACCTTAAAGCCCGCTTCCCGCTGAGAAAAAGATATAGTATATGGTTTCATGGCATCCAAGATCGTTGGTAGTCCATTGGAGTAGTCATTAATAAATAAACTATTTATTTTTCTTTGCTTCACAAACACATATTTACGAGCAAACTTGTAGAAGTTTTTGTATTCACTGAACGGGTTGCCAGGTATAGAACTAACCTGGTGGTACATCTGAGAAAAGGACTCGGGTGTTGGCGTACCAGATAGAAGTATAACCTTGCATCGGTGTATCTTTATCAAGCGTTCAACTTGCTGAGTTCTTTTATTCTTTTTAGGATAGGCCCCCAGGCCATGTGCCTCATCTAATACTATGAAATCAAACATCATATTCAAGCTATCAATTTTATGTAACGACTCATAGTTTGTCACCAAGCATGTGTAGTCTGGATTCAATAACTCATAGTCTTTATTGATACTTCCAATGGCTTTTTTCTTGGTAACAAACAAGACAGTCTTAGCCTTCATGCGCTGCATGATGCCCATGCTGGTCAATGTTTTCCCCGTGCGCACTTCCATTGCCAAGTATAGAAAGGAATGCTTACGCAGGATCTCAGTGCCGTCATGTATTATTTTCCTTTGGTAATCTCTAAACTTTATCATAATTATTCTTGATTTAATTCATCTATAAAATCCTCCCAATCTTTTTCCTTTAATTCCTCAGCGGATAATTCCTTCTGGATTTCTTTTGGCTTTTCATTAAACTGAATCCATCTACCTACAGAATCTCTACCCTGGGTAGCTTCTGTTCCATATCTAAACCAAGCAAACTCAAGTAACCACTTGTTAAACTTAGTACGGGAAACCGTTTTCTTAGACTTGGGTGCAAAGTCGGGATTGTCCTCAATGAAATCATAATATAGGTCTTGTTTCTTTACCCTTCCCCCTGGCTTCAGTAAGTGGTGCGTGTTGCCAGATAAAGCGCCGCTCCATTCAGCGAACTCTTCACATGTCTCGCTCACTAACTTGCGAAGCTTCAAGTTGATTGTAAAGCTTTTAACTAATCCATCTGCCAAGTACATCTGCAAGCACTCAATCATATAGTTATCAAACTGACACCACTCATCATCATTCCATTCACCAAACATCAGCTTACCAAATTCTTGAAGCGGAGTGTACTCTTTATTGTAGTGGTGTGCAAGTTCTAATTCCCACTTCCTACGCTCAAAGGAGGATCCCTTACCTTTGATTGCATAGTTGGTTGTTATAGCAATCTTAGGAGACTTACTGAATGGTATCTTGATAGCATCTTTATTTTTCTTTTCTAAGGTAAGACCCTCTGTAACTACAGAGAACAAACGCTCGAAGTCAAAGTGTCTTTTAACGTCATCAAAACAAAGGACCTGGGTATCTGCGGATACTAACTGATAAGCAAAGGACCGCTCAAAGTTAAATGACTTCCCATCAATGATGACCACCTTTTTCATTTGACTTATGCCATTGACCCAGAGACCTTTACCACTACCACCCTCTGGGTTATCACTTATGGTCTCATCATTAAGGATGATAGCAGGGGAGTAAGCTAAGTTCTTCCACCCATGCATCATGTATCCAATGGTTGTCCTCATCGTGCGCGTACGTTCCTCGTTCTGTCCACATATGTTTTCTATGAATGTCTGGTAATCACATGAGATGTTATCGCAAAAGTCAAAGTCCCTATCGATGACGTGATCCTTCCATACGTAGCCACCCAGGTCTAAGTAATCAATCATAGTCACCTTATCTTTGGTTACCTTGACCGCACCATTTCGGTAGTACAGATAGGCCGCATGCTTAGAGTCCTCAATAAAGTATACCTGGATAGAATCCAATAAGGTCAAGAACTCTTCACGGAAGTACCGCGTATGCTCAGCAAAGTAATTATATACCGATATATCATCGACCTCCATTAGGTAGCTTAGCACAAAGTCTTTTATTTCCTTCTCGGTGGTATGATCGATGAGGTTGTTAGTAACACGTACAAATACATAGTTCTTTGAACCTTCTGGACAGAATTTATAAAACCCATTCTCCTCTAAAAAATTTTTGAATAGGATGTGTACTATTTTAATAACACCCTTCTCATTTTTTGTCCAAAATTTTTGGCTCAATCCTTCTTCCTCAAGTCTGTTGACTACATTCTCTACAATGATAGGATCAACATCTGAGAGTTGAGTTTTGATTTCTTTTTTTGATACGCCTCTCTTAAGCTTGACCTTTATCATGCTCACCTTGTCCTCATCTTCATAGTACTTGGTGCCAAAGTTTTGTTTGTTGGCATAAGCTGAATCTATGGTCCGCTTTATTTCACCGCGTGTAAAGTCCTGGGTTGCGAACCCATTGATTACATACTCCGCCAGGTTGTGGTCTACACCATAGTCATTTAAGGCTGCCGCTAAGATGTAGCAGTTCTGGTTGCGCTGCCCCTCCACCATGGGGTATTTTTTTTGCCACCACTTAAGCAGTATCTCTACTATTTTGTTCTGGTCAGTGACGGGTATTGTTATCTCACCCGTTAGCTTATCAACCTCCGTGTATTCTTTGTCCTCAATCTTATCCCATACACTACTATTCTCATTGATGTGAATCAGTGGGTCATAACTTTCATAGCATACGCGTGAAACATTTTTACACGTCGTATCGAAATGCTTAGAGTTAAAGTGCTTCTCCAATCCCAGGAAGTAACTCTTATGGTTCTCGGGAATAGCGGGTATCTTTACCAATGCCTTCAGTCCCTTACCACTTGGAGAAATGAATACGCTATATACGTAATTACTTTTGGCTAACTTCTCCTTCATCTGTAGGAGATCACGTTGGTGGCTATATCCATCGAAGTCCAAACATATCAATCCACTATGCTCAGATAATGAATTGTCATTACGCTTGGTAAACTTACCACTAAAACATATCGCAGGTAGCGTTTGCTTCAGTTCGTTTATTTTAGTTTTATCCTTTTGCTCTCGGATCTTTTTAATAATGCTCTTGGATGCGCCATTTTTTATGCGGTCCAGGATAACCGACACATGCCTATAGAAGGGTTGGTTGGTCTCTTTAATGTCTTTAAATATTGTGATTTCCATTGTATTTATTATTCTTTATTTTATTCTTTGTGTCGAAATGTCGAAAAAATATACAAAATATATAAGAGAAAAAATATTAAGAAGTAAAATTATATAGTCCTATATAGTAAAATAAAATCGACATATCGACATCCTAAAAAAAGGTGAACTAATTCACCAATACAATTAAGGAAGGATACGATATCATACCCAAATGGATACAGAGTTGTACCCAAATGGGTACGATAATGTACCCTAAAACGGCAGGTCTTTGCCGTCACCTTCAGTTTCTACTGGGACTTCAGTTTTTTTTTCTGGTTCCCAGGTATCCAATTCAACGTAGTGGGTACCTTTCTGAGATAACATGACGTTCATGTTTACCCACCCCGACTTGTCATGGTCTTTTAAAAAGCCGATAGCATCATCGACCTTTACACTTAGGCTTCCAACTACAAAGTCGGGAGCATTTTCTCTACGCTTAAAAGAGAATCCATTAGCAAAAACTTTTTCCTTTTTACTCATGATCTTTAATAATTAATATGTGACGTTCCAAAAAATTACATGTCGCTTGAATAATTTTATCCTTATTCTTACGATTAACACAGACATTTGGAACATTAATCTGTGTATACTCTTTATTAGATTTATCTTTATACCTAAAGTATTTCGCTATAAAGGTAGTTATTGATGTTATTAGTAGCTGCATCACCAAAAAATTTATTATAAACTCTTATAGCCTTCTCCACCTTCTCACGTCCCCTTTCATAAAAGGCATCACTACATGGGCATATCTTTACTTGTAAAGAACTTTTATCAATCACAATAAATAGCATTGGTCTGTTGAATAAAGTCTTATAGATATATGCCTGGGCATCGTAACAATATTCCTTTGCGGACCACTTGAACTTATGGATGTTACCCGAAGTCTTAAGGTCGATCACCGCCCCGTTAGGATATTCCATAAAGGAGGTGTCACCAAACTCATCCTCGAGCCTTACAACAAATGATTCCGTACGTAAGATATCACACTTACCCTTCCACTTTGTCTTATCTATTTCAGTGATTGCGGGAATCTCAAACTCATTAGTAGGCTCATAAATGATCGAGCATACATCCAGGTCAGACTTCAGCTTGTCAGCCCAGGACTCAATCATTACCTTCTCATGCTCCAATAAAATATCATATTGGTGTAGGTTATGTTCCTTCCTAAAGGCGTTGAACTCTTTATTGTTCCTGGTCTTAGTACCAAATATAGTATAGGTATCTAACTTCTCTGGCTCCAACATTAAGGTATGAAAGTATCCACCTTGTAGTAAAGGTAATGCCTTCTCATGCTTACCAAAGTTAGTCGGGTCAAACAATAAGTTCCTTACTGAGGATGCCGATAAAAATTGCTTGCCATAAGATCCGTAGTAGTTGTTGTCATCTTTTAGCTTCTCAATTATTTGATTACTCATAATGCTGATTTAATTTTATCCATACTTTTTTTAGATAACTCATAGCCGCGCGATTCCATCTGTGTTATAATCCAATCCAAACCCTTGTCCTTGTTCTGTGCAATCCATACCATGGTTGCCTTCCACTTGTCCGCAGGAATGTCTACGCTCGCATCTATAGGTTTCTTAGCTACGGCCTTCTTAGGCATCACCTTTGGCTCGGTGTTCCATATCTTATTAGTATCCTCACCTATCCATAGGTTCAGACCTAATCCATGCATAGCTATAGCCTTAGCCGTTGACCTTTGGATTGCCGTGTTAATAGCAAATGAGGTAAGCTTGTTCAGTGGAATTGATCGGTTGGAATTATCAGTGATTGGTAAGTAATCGATATGCTCGATACCATTAATAACTATGCCTACCTTTACGTTGGCAAACTGCCCATCAGTAAAGTAAGGTACGCCGTCAGCATTCTCATACACCTTACGTTGAGACCCCGGGTAATGTTTCTGTAACATGTGCCAGGCCCAGGCCCAGGAGAGGTAATCAAATCTACCTTTCTTTTCTACTTGATCCTTAACGTTAACCTTCGATAAGGTTTCATAACTTTTTATTTGTTCCATGATTATTTAGATTAATTACGTAATACTTTTTTTTAACTGAGAATATTTATTCATTAAAGACTCGCGCCTTTTCTTAAGGTGTTGAATATGCTTATCATTTTTCCTGGTGTTAATTTCGTCCTTAATCTTTTCCTCAATCAGCGATAACTTAAATAAGTAATTGCTCATGTTCAGAAGGACTATACCTTTTTTCCACCCATACTTTAAGAAGTATTCATATTCAGTTTGGCTGCATTCTTTGTAATGGCTGCCACCCTTATGCATGTTTAATATCTCGTAGTTGTCCTTAAACTTTTGGATTTTTGCGGCATTGCCAATGACGGCCTCGCCCCTGGGCAATCGCGTTAGCACGCCATGATAGTCGGCCTTCGCTTGCTCCCATATTTCGGCTAAACTATACATCTATTTTTTTAAGTTTTTCTACTAAGTGGGCATAGTCCTGGTCCTCATTTACTTTTTTGATCGCCTGGTTGTACCCGAAAATAATAGTTGAATGTGATAGGTCAAGTCCGTTCTCACTCATAAACCTTTTGATGTCACTCAATCGTATGGGACGTTCCATACATAGTAAGTATAGGATCTGACGGGCATCTGTTATATCCCTTCGCCTTTTCTTGGCAAACATTTCATCTAATGTTAAATGAAACTGCTCAGCTACCGCATCCGCGTAGCTATCGAAAATGTTTTTTTTCATTGTACTAATATATTATTCCAATTATAAATATGGCCATGTTCTGAATTAGCTACCCACCGCCTGGCCTCCTCGATATCGGTAGTCTCTTTTATTATATAGGGCATCTCATGTCCATTGTATAAATGCACCCTAAATTTTTTCTGTTCGTTCATAATCAACAAATTAAAAAGGGGAGGTAATAAAGATTGACCCCCCCTGTAATCAAACCAAATTAAACAAAAATGAGAGTTTGTTCATGCTTAAATTATGATGTGATCAATATACATATTTTAGACCACATATCAAAATAAAATAAACACTAATTGAATGTTTTTTTTCGTATCTTGTTGCCGATAAAATTATCTAACAAAATTTTTTATTATGACTAACCAAACTAAAAGTTTAATTAGACACATGCTTACTGCATTAGGTGTTCTATTAGCAGCATTAGGATTAGGTAACGCCTCGGGTTTAATTGAGGAACTACTATCTAACCTGGACGTAATTTGGGATGCAGTACTTGTGATCGTAGGTACGATTGTATCTATAGTTGGTTTCTTCAGAAACAAAGAGCGTTTCAAAAGCTAACTAAGTTCAATTCATAATTAAGGAAAAGTTCCCCTAACGATACATCACATTCTGTTTCCAATGTTTCATTGATACTATTAACGGGTATCAAATCATGATTACAATTGTCAAACAATTCTTGAATGCTTAGGGAAGCTTTTCCCGTTTTACCTAACTGATCAATTATTGATTCAGCTACGCCTATTTTACTTTGCTGAATTTCCTGGTCATCACCTCCGTAGAAGTACCACTGCCAAAATTCATTGTACGTTATAGTAAGTTGTAATATTTCCATATCTATTGAATGTTTAAATGTTCCATTAAATCATTGTAGTCCATTGTCTCACTATATATTGGTGTGTTTGGACCAACATAAGCATTCCAGGTATTGAACTCCAGGTATTCAATCGCCTCAATTGGCGTCATCCCTTCATCCCTTACAAGTATTGCTACCATGTATTCTTTGTCGTAAATGACGCGCTCCGCATTCATATCAATGCCTATTATCGCCTCATTAAATCCGTCAGCTAACATATATCCTTCCATTACCATGCTCTGTTTATGTTTCTAATATAGTTCTCATTCTTATGCAGCGCCTCGCGGCATTGCCTCTTTAACACGTCGCTCTCAATAGTGAAGGCCGTGTATGTGCCAAACATCCCGCCGTACGTACTGAACTTGAGAAGGCCAGGCCAATTCCGGCAGTAGGTGATCACTTCTTTAGCGCGTTCGCCAAATATACCTGGCACAAAATTGTCTCGGTGTACCTGGCCGTACTTATCGGTGGTACAATTTGCATGCATTTCTATGCACTTGTCAGCTATAAATTTTCTCATGTCTAATCTATTTTTAAACCCATTTGATCATAAATAGCATAATTTTTCCTCGGGTATGCCTTCTCTAAAAAAAACTTAATGCTATAGGCCATGTTTAAATCCTCAATTAATTCCAGGTCGACCCATTCTTGGCCGCTCCACTCAACAATGTGATATATCATAATACTTTGTTTTGATATTCTACAATCATTTGTTCCATTAGATTTGTTAGGTCATCAATCATGTCTAACAAGTCATCACCTGGTGTGTATTCAAAGCGTTCCTTTACGTCCACATCATTAGGTACACGGAGGCTTTCTGATTTATCCAGGCTCATTAATTGCTGCCCCACATTTTGACCGCTAAGAAAAAAGCTTGCGGCTTTCAATCGGATCTTATTCTTTTTGTAGTTGCGGATGTTAGTTAGTGCATCCAACATTTCCGCGCCTATTTTCTTTTCCTTTTCGCTGCCGTCAAATTTAAGCTGAACGGCTACGCTTTTTTTATTGTTCATTTGCATATAATTTATGTTGTTTTACTTAACAAGAAGTTATAAATGCAATCGTATTCCCCTTTGTTGGTATCATTAAATTCTGATGCCTGGAATTCTGAGTATAGGCCCACGCCCTTTTCATAAGTTAAATCTAACTCTAAATGTTTTGGAATTAGATCCAACAAACGTCCTAATTCTATTGTTAAAAATGTTCCGTACATGTTATTTTTTTTCATATCGCTTCTCCGTTTTCGTTAAACTCATAGCCATTTGCTTGGCATAATTCAAATAATCCTTCATCTGAATAAACATATTCAGTATCATCGTGAAGATTATCCAAGACCTTTCTCGGATTGCCTTCTCTCAATCCTTCAATCAGATTGCAATCCCAACACATACCCGTCAAGGGATCGGATTCAGCATCCAAGCTATCAAGAATGGCTTGGTCATAACCCTTAAAGGTAATATGCTCCCCCATACAGGGGACTTGAGAGATGGAATAGTCATAAGTTCCACCAATGACATTAGACAATGCCTTGATGCTTTCTATTAAATCATATGCACTATGCTGATTTAAATCGTGCCAATTGGAACGAATCCATTCATAGCATTTTTCTCGGTTTGGATGTTCCTCGATTTGAAACACCTGTGTTACAATTAGTCTCATTTTAATTTTAATTTTTCTAATAATTTTTCAGACTTTTCATTCTGCTCTACATATCCGATGCAGAAATGGATGCAGTAAGATAAATGCTCACGCATTTCATTTAACTGCCGCTCCTTCTGTTCGATAAGATCCATCAACTTCTTAGCTTCCTGAAGCTTATCATGTAGGCTTTGATGTTTTAAATTTTCTTTACTCATTGTTATTGGTTATAAATAATTTTAATTTGATTAATTATTTCTTATCCCACACCATACAATCGCCTGGTATTCAAATGGTGTAACGCCGTGCGCCTCCGCGTTTTCTATTGTGATATCTCGGATATCCTCATAATTGCTTAGGCTTAAGCTTTTAGGTACCACCATTTTGTTGAAGGCCGCGCGCGTATGCCATACGTCGACGGTCACATAATCCGGGTTTAGTTCGGCGATGTTGCGTACAAAGGAATGCGTCTTAGGTGATGTCTTATAATCGATGTTTTCACGTTCACCGCGCGCGAACTCAAAGGCCTTTCTTTTATTGTTATTGAAGGTGCATACGTTCACGGACTCGGGTCCCAGGCCGTCGTTTACGGCCTTCAATACGTTTTCTGTATCGATAATGTTGCGCTCCCATTTGTTGCGCGGACTCAAAGCGCTAAGGACCTGGGCCACTACAATAGGTTCGAAATTATATTTCATAGATAGGCCTTGAACAATCTCATGGGCCGTCCGGTACCAGTTTAGGCCGTCGCTTTTTTCTTGGGCATTCGCCAAATGATAAAAGTATTCCAAGTTTGCTTGGATTTTTTGCTTCTTATAATTGCTTAATTTTTTCATGTGTTATGTGGTTTGATTAAAAGATATCTCAATCTACAAATAATATAATTAATATCAAATATTTATAGACAAATTTTAGAATATTTTATTTATCTATTAGTTTTTTTTGTATGTGTTTTTTTATTCAGTTTCAAAAATTACTTCGTCCAGTTCCTCAATATCAAGTACCGGGTCCCGATAGTTTACACCGTCTCCGTTTATTGCATACTGGTCTAAATACTCCAGGAATTCAGAATAATTGTTACAATCCTTTGCGATGTTATAAAGTTTTTGGTCATTTGAGATCCACAAAGCCACGTTCCAGGTTTCCCAATTTTTATATCCGTTAAATGTCATGATTTAAAAGTTTTAATTATAAAATTTTGTTAACCTCCCCAGGCCGAACCCGGGGAACGCTCTAAGCCTAATAACCTATTTTAAGCCGCTTAGACGGCCAAACAAAATCCTTAAGGTGAACATTTCAAGCGCTACCAGGAACAAGCTTATAAAGGCCATAAATAGCGCCTGGCTCACGTTTTCAATACCGGTCCATAGTAATAATAGTACCGAACCGCATGCGCCCGATACAAACAACCAGGACGCGAATAAAATTAGATTTGTGAAAAGTCTCATATGTATTTAATTTTGATTTGTTGACCTCCCCAGGTGAACCCGGGGAACGCTTAGGACCTAACAACCTATTTTAAGACGTCCTAACGTCTGTAACCTTTCATGTAGTAGTCAAACGCTTTCCAGGTAAGCTCTAAATCGGGCTTTTTTGGAATAATTGGGTTCATTAGATAACAATCATCATCATGGCGGAACCCCGTCACCGCGTGTACAATCTCATGTAATACCAGGTGAACCAATCTGTTTTTGTTGGCCCCGGCCCAATATTGGTCAATGTGAACAATATTTTGATTTAGGTAAGCATACCCCATGATGTTGGTTTCTTCCCTTTTTTGAACAATCCTTACCTCAATTCTTGGGATGTCGTAGCCCATGCGCTTTATGTCATAAATGATATTAATGACGTTGCGTCTTAGTTGGTAAGTTTCTGAATCCATGCGCCTCATGTCGAATTCCGAACGCGTGCGATTCTTTAACCTTTGTTTCCTCATATGTCTGTTAATTGTTTAAATAATGTTGATTACATTTCAAATATACGTCTATTATATTGACAATTGCAAGCTTTGAGCAAAAAAATATTTACATACAGCCTAAGCAAAACGCTGTAACCCAATGATAGCGCGGAGTTTCAGCCGAAAATTTTTTTTCTTTGTACGTGTTTTATTTTTGGCCGTCATGATTCGACCGGGGATAAACGGGGACCCCGGGCCGCCTAAGCATTTATATTTTGTCCATGTGTTCACCTGGAACGCATACCTTTAAACCTGGACCGGGGCGGATGTTTTCCAGGGAGGCGCTACCTGGAACGCGATACCTGGAACCGCCAGTCGCCGGTCTGGTGATTCCTGGAATCTCCTTGACCCTCCTGGAAGTACTTATAAAAAAGCTAAAAATATTAGAAAAAAAAATCTGTTTTTGTAATCGGCCTCTGAAAAAAATCGGTTTCTCTTTGCGGGGTGGTCTGTGTGTGGTGTAGTATTACCCTCAACCCCAACATATCTAATAAATTTTTATTATCTTAGCATTACAAAAATAATATAGATATGAGTCATTACGGTAAAGGTCTTACTCCTGAGCAGGAGGGATATCTAATCAGAGAGGGGAGACTAATCAACAAGGCGCCTACTGAGATGAGCGGGATACAGAAGCTCGCTATGATCAAGAAAGGCATGAAGCGAGCGGATAAGGTTTCTATGATGACAGAGGCCATAGAGCTTGCGGAGATGAAAAAGAATATTAGGGGAATGTTTTAAGTAATTAATTTATTGTTCTTGATTTATTTAGGTTGAAGAGGATAGATAATACTATCCTCTTTTTTATTGTAGTATATATTATCGACACTTTTTGTGTCGTTTTTGTGTCGAAAATAAAAGTAAAGAATTGAGCTATATATAGTAGTTTGAAATATTGTGTCGAAAATGTCGATTTTTTCTCTAATTTTTAATAGAGTATAATTCAATAAGGGGAGATATATATATAGTCAGTAAGCAGAGAATATTTTCTGACATTCGACACATGGAGATTAATTGCAAAAGCGGTTGATGTTTCGTTTAAATCTTTTTTTTACTATATTTGTTTTGAAATA
>Ga0222718_10000252_pt1 | contig 57678 bp, 63 predicted proteins | sample C33_27DmetaG_FD_165045 | JGI IMG/M metagenome (GOLD analysis project Ga0222718, IMG submission 165045) | Estuarine water microbial communities from San Francisco Bay, California, United States - C33_27D | ecosystem: Environmental > Aquatic > Marine > Unclassified | place: USA: California... | reverse complement strand
TGGATTAAATCACCGTTACGAGTTATTTGGAAACTAGCACGGGAACCTAACGAATTACTTCCGGTTGGAGTTTGTTGGATAGCTTCAATAGCGAAGTTAGTATGACGACGATATACAACTTTGAAAAAGGTAATTTGAGGATTACCGGTTAAATAAACATCCTGAGCACCATAAGCTACTAGTTGAAGAAGACCACCACCCATTTACGCTATATTCTTTATACTATTAGTGGAGAAAAAAAAAGAAGATATTATTATACACAAACTATTATTATAATATGAAGAAAAATAATATCGTAATATTTAATTGGAATAAGCGAGACCACCCATACCAGATAATATGCGGAGAACGTTGTAGTTGACAGCATATACATGTAATAATGATGTATTGTTGGTGACTAAACTTAATTTTAAGTTTAGTACAGCGGTGTCAATACGAGACATATTGAGGGTGCCACTTGGTTGATGTTCTTCTGGTTTAAGAGCAAATGAATAAACATTGATTCCAGCATTATTATTTGGTACATTTTCGTGATGTTGATATGGTTGTATTAAATTGAAATAAGAACCGGGACGTTCAGAAAATCGATCATTTCCGTTTAATACTAATTTGGCATTTAAAATTGGATTGGTATTATCTGTTATTGCGTAATCATGCCAATTATTATTATTGACATAATTAGTAGTACCTAGTGATTCAACAAACCAGTATAATTCCTTGCAAGGATGATTGAAGGATAATTTTGGTTTAGCTTGTGATCCAGATACAGATTCAGTACCGGTGAATTGTAATTGTTCAATTAAATATTCATGCGATAATTGAGCAAAACGTCTACGTTCATCAGTGTCAAGGAAGATATAATCAACCCATAGAGATGAAGCACCTAATGGTCTTTGGAGAGCATCGCTACTACCTTGGCATTTTTCTGAGGTTTGAAATAAGATGTTTACTTTGACTTCGTGATATTGAAGAGCAATTAATGGAAGAGCTAAACCTACATTGCGGCAGAACCAGAATTCAAGAGGTATATATAATTGATCATTGGGACTACTACTTAATAAACCACCACCACCACCAACCATTTTCTTATAGCCTTCACTTTTGGATTTAGGTAATGATAATTCATTCCATACATACATCCAGTGGGAATATTGTTTGTCAATCTTTTGGCCACCGATTTCAAGCTCCACGTAATCAATGAGACGTAAGCCAAAATAACTGCACACTTGACTGGTTTCTTCCGACATATCAACTGTTAAATACATGCGGTGGATTAAATCACCATTGCGAGATATTTGGCAAGTTACACGGTTGCCATATCCTGGATTTCCGTTGAAAGTTTGTTGGATAGCTTCAATAGCGAAGTTAGTATGACGACGATATACAACTTTGAAAAAGGTAATTTGAGGATTACCAGTTAAATAAACATCCTGAGCACCATAAGCTACTAGTTGAAGAAGACCACCACCCATTTACGCTATATTCTTTATACTATTAGTGGAGAAAAAAAAAGTGTAATATTACACAAAAGACATTACATTATTATTGTTATAATATATTGAAAAATAATACACATATTTTAATAATTTAGTTGGAATAAGCAAGACCACCCATACCAGATAATATGCGGAGAACGTTATAGTTTACAGCATATATATTGATACCACTGTAATCAGCATCTAGTCCTCCTCCTGATCTGGCTAAGTTCACTTGTTTTTTAGAAACGGTATTAACCATGAGGGTTGCGGTATCAATACGAGACATATTGAGGGTGCCACTTGGTTGATGATCTTCGGGTTTAAGAGCAAATGAATAAACATTGATACCTTGATTGTCAGATACATTGGTATGATGTTGATAAGGTTGTACTAAATTGAAATAAGAACCTTTGCGGATTGCGAAACGGTCATTGCCATTTAATTGTAAAATCGCATCTTCGAATGGATTTTTAGCAAGATAGGGTGTTCGAACACCAATATCATTGGCTGGGTCCATGTCAGTATAATCATACCATCTTATATTACGATTAGTAGGGTTTTTTAATTTAGCAACCCATACTAATTCTTTACATGGGTGATTAAAGTTGAGTTTGACACGGGTGCTTCCAGTTCCTAGTGTTTCAGTGCCGGTGAATTGTAATTGTTCAATTAAATATTCGTGAGATAATTGAGCAAAACGTCTGCGCTCATCAGTATCAAGGAATATGTAATCAACCCATAATGATATATCTTTAAGATCGAGAACATTTGCCGCCTGCGTTGGTCCTTGCGCGCCAGCATTGGTAACAGAACAATTGTGTTTAGTATCAAATTCAATCTTTACTTTAACTTCGTGATATTGAAGGGCAATTAATGGAAGCGCTAAACCTACATTGCGACAGAACCAGAATTCTAAGGGAACATATAAAGTAGTTGAATTAGCAGATGTTTCTGTCGCATCCGCCCCAACCATTTTATCATAAGCGTGGCGTTTTCCAAGAGGTAAAGATAATTCGTTCCAAATATACATCCAATCCGAATAGTGTTTATCTATTTGTTGACCACCAATTTCAATAACAACAGATTTTAATAAGCGAAGACCTAAATAGTTAACATATTTATCATTACTACCGTTAGCTATCGCCGGTACTTCTACTTGGAGATACATGCGGTTGATTAAATCACCGTTACGGGATATTTGACAATTTACTGTGTTCCCATATCCCGGGTTTCCATTGAAGGTTTGTTGGATAGCTTCAATAGCGAAGTTAGTATGACGACGATATACAACTTTGAAAAAGGTAATTTGAGGATTACCGGTTAAATAAACATCCTGAGCACCATAAGCTACTAGTTGAAGAAGACCACCACCCATTTACGCTATATTCTTTATACTATTAGTGGAGAAAAAAATATAAATTACTATGCGATTAATTTTCTAATATAATACATATAAAACTTTATTTTAATAATTTTATTATAAACGATGTTTAAAGAAAAATCATCAAAAAAAAAAATAAATACTGATACAAATGAAACTTATACTCTTGATGCTATGCATAACAATATGATAAAAAATTTCGAGAATACTGACAAAGAATTATCTTATTACAATAATTTATTAAATAAATATGAATTAAGTTCTAATATTATATTTAACGAACTAAATAAAGAAACCAATAAAGATACTATAAATATATTATGGAGTAGTAATATTAATTTACGTGAAAAAATTATTGATACAAAAAATAAAATTAAAGAACTTAATAATAATTATGATGAAATAGAATATTATAAAAATACAAGTTATATTTTATTTCAATATTATGATACTGTTGATAAACAGTCACATATTAATAATGCACTTATTGGAAATAACAATATTATTAAGTCATCTGTTGATTTACCAATTAAACAAAGTAGAAATGTGTACAAAAGCGAATCTAAAAAGAAAAAAGCTATTTTATTGCACAATACTATAAATGTATTGGATGCTTTAAATAATATTAATAATAACACCAATCGTGAAGATAATAATACTTCTACATCTAATATAGAAAATAATGATATCACAAGTAAAAATATAAACAATGAAGTAACATTTGAAGATAAAAGTACATTAGTTGATAAGTATATGTCTATTATAAATAAAAAATACGTTAGAAATGTTGAAGATGACAATATTGAAATATGTAAGGAGTGCAAAAGTCAAATGATTTGTCTACAACAAGATGCAATAATGATATGTAATACTTGTGGTTATCAAGAGTTATTATTGGTAGAACAAAATAGACCTATACTTAAACAAAATACTAAGGATACATCGCATTTTTGCTATAAGAGAATTAATCATTTTAGAGAATGGTGTAATCAAGTGCAAGGTAAAGAAAGTACCGATATACCCGATGAAGTATTTGTGAAAATATTAGCGGAAATTAAAAAAGAAAAAATAGTTGACCTCAAAACTATTACTTATACTAAAATGAGAGATATTCTTAAAAGATTACGTATAAATAAATATTATGAACATATTAATTATATTATAAACAGAATTAATGGTATACCTACACCACAATTTAGCCCCGAATTAGAAGAAAAACTTTGCAGCATGTTTAGAAGTATTCAAGCACCTTTCTTGAAACATTGTCCAAAAGATAGAAAAAACTTTTTATCATACAGCTACGTTCTTTATAAGTTTTTTCAAATATTGGGTCTAGACGAATATCTCAAATACTTTCCTTTATTAAAAAGTAGAGAAAAGCTTTATGTTCAAGACCAAATATGGAAAAAAATATGTATAGATTTAAATTATGAAATTATACCTTCATTATAGTACTCTTTAAAATCCTATTGGAAATCCTACCAAACTAAATCCAGTGCCTAATCCAACACCTTGTCTCGCACTTTGTGATATTACCGGTGATAGCAAATCTAATATTGAGAATGTGCATGCTGCTGTTAAGGCCAATAGCCATATTTCATTCCATTCTAATTTATTTTTTGGCAATATAATTGCTATGAATGCAACAACCAAACCTTCAAATAAATATTTCATTAGTCGGGATCCAGCCTCCGAATAATCAAATTTATAGTTCATTGTTTAATATTATTTTATATTTTTTTTAAAAAAATATATAAGATTATATTTATATAAAATATTATAAGAATTATGACAACATTAACAGATAAAAAAATTGAATTAGTAGATCCAAGAGTTGAGGATCATTTAGACGAAGATAAGCCAATTAGAGGTCAAAAGTATGTTCTTTTATCATTTGTAAGTCCCGAAGATGTTATTATCAATAAAGAAGCACTATTTTTTAGTAAATTTATTGAAAGCTTTTCCACAAATGTTAAAGAAATATTTGGTTCTATTAAAGAAAAATATCCTGAAACAAAAGATGTAATTGATAGCATTTGTGATAATCACAAATATATCTTTGACGCAAAAGAATTGGACGAACAATATAAGTTCTTTAAATCTGTAAAAGGGCAGGAACTTGAAGCCAAATATAATGCAGATAATAAAGGTGTCACATCAATTCGTGGTGTAAAAGTACGCGGTTGCTTTGAAACTATTGAAGAGGCTAAAACACGTAGCGAATTCTTAAAAAAATTAGGTGATAAATTTCATATTTATGTTGGAGAAGTAGGGTGCTGGTGCGCGTGGGCACCTGACCCCGAATTTATCAAGGATGTAGAATATTCAAATACTCAACTAAACACTTTAATGAAAGAATATAAACAAAACATGGATGATAAAGATAAAGTTTTTGAAAGTCGCAAAAATAGTATTGTCGCCGCATCACAGCAACCTGTAGGTGCTGAGACATCTTCGTCGCAAACACCTAGCGATGCACTAAATGATGAAATTACCGATGATACAAATGTTGAACTTACAAGCATCAAAGAAAGCATTGAAAATGTTGATGTATGGAGTGAGCGCAAACAAGAATAAAATTAAATAATTCTTTTATTTAGAGTTTATCATTAAATAATGAAAGCAATAGCTATATTTATATTATTTATAGGTTGCTTACTAATAGTGCAGGGTTATCATAATAACAAAAAAATATGTAAAAAAGATAAAGTAATTGTAAAATATGTACCTAGATCTATTTATGAAGATCAAATGAAACCAGCTGAAAGTCTACAAACATTTTATAAAGGAATGTTTGATGATATTATGTTGCCACGATAAAATATTTATTTTTATCCTCAATATTATTAAATGGAAATATTAAGAAGTATTGAAAAAAATATAATCGATATAACTAATGCAAATAATGATATAGATACTGATATGTTAAAAAAAAATATTAAATTGTATTTTAAAAAAATAGCTGATAAAGAAAATATTAATAATATAAAAAAAGATAAATATTATGAGGAATATGAAAACAAAAGAGTAGAGCAACATATCAATTATGATAATTATTTACGCGAAAAAGCTGAATTAATGGAAAATTTTAAAAATAATAAAACAAAAACCGCTTTACATAATTATTTAAAATTAAAAACACCTAAATATAATAATTTAACACTATATTCTTATTTAGATGTTAAAATAGCAGAAGAAAAACCTATCGTAAAACAAGAAGATAAGCCTATCGTAAAACAAGAAGAGAAGCCTGACATAAAACAAGAAGAGAAGCCTGTCATAAAACAAGTTGATAAATGTACACCAGCTAAAATAGCAGAATGTGAGAAAAAAGGTAAGAAATGTAATCCAAGTTCAGGTAGATGTGTTAAAGACGACAAACCTGCTGTTAAGGAAGATAAAGTAGAAGACAAACCTGCTGTTAAGGAAGATAAAGTAGAAGACAAACCTGCTGTTAAGGAAGATAAAGTAGAAGACAAACCTGCTGTTAAGGAAGATAAATGTACAGAAGCTAAAAAAGCAGAATGTGAGAAAAAAGATAAAAAATGTAACCCTGATTCTGGTAGATGTATTAAAAAATAAATATAAAGAATATTAATAGACTATGAGAAGAATATTCTATATAAATTGGTATAGTTTTTTTATAGCATTTATACTTGGTATCTTTTATATACATATTATTACAAAAAATAGAAAACATATAACATTCGATGATATTAGTAAAAATATATATATGGATGAACATAATGATTGTTATAATTTTGATGTAATTAATGTAAAATGTTTTGATAATATTGATTATCCAGTACCATTTATTTAAAATAATTTATAATATTAGTCAATATGCAAAAATCCAAATTAAATTATATTGTTGAAAAATTATTTTATGATAATACTGGACAAATAATAGTAAGTGCAATATTTGGTTTATCTATTGCAATATTTTTATTTTATATACCAGTTAAAATAGTCGATAATGTTTTTAAATATAATAATAAGTGTTATATACTTAATAAAAATAAAGTAGAATGTACGGATAATTCAATAACTTTATAATTGCGTTATAATACTACTTTTCTTAATATAATATATCATTAGAGATCAATGTCAACGCCTACATCAACTTTAAATGGTAATACTAAGAATACCGATAATAACGATATTAATGACCCTATTGTTCAAGATGTGTTGAATGAGTTTCGCGACGAATATAGTTATAAAAATAAAAATACAAATAGTAGTATGATCCCTGATTATAAAGATGAAGTTATAGAATATCCACCGGATGATAATTATCCACCTCATCCTCCACAAAATAGAAGACCAGAATATAATGTATCTGATATATATCCACCATCACAATATCACAAAAACAATTCAATAACAAACATTGATATGGAATTAGTAAAAAAGAGTTTAATGATTGTTATTATTGTATTATTAATACATAATACTAGTTTGATTTCAACATTTTATGATAAAATGCCTGAATATTTACATGAAAATTTAAACTCATATGATATTCTAATTAAAGCACTTTCATTATTTATAATATTATATGTGTTATCTCTATTTAATTACATTTAATATTTATAAGAATAGTTAATTATTTGGTCACTGCTTTTTTTTAGAGATGCACTATTAAAATATTTATAAACAAAAAATACACCTATAAAAAATGTTAAAAATATGGTAAATATTGTTGTGCCAAATAATATAGTATATGATGTTAAATCATATTTTTTTTTATTCATAACAACTAATGATATTATGATTACAGTATATAGTATAATAATTATTGAGTATATAATTATAAATAAGTACATATTTTCACCAGTATTATATCCCCATAGTAATGCTATTACTACAACTACACTCAATATAGAGTATCCAAATAAAGTAAATGTTTCTTTTATAACTTCATCGTTTTGATTTTGCGATACAAATTTTTCATTTGCCATTATAATTATCTAATAATTCAAGAGATAATTTTAATTATTTATTGGTTCATATTGTAAGCTTCCGTAATAACTATTATAATAATCATATCCACTAACATGTAAATCGTCATCATTTAATCCTTGTGATTTATATAATGGTCTTGCATCTTTATGTTCAAATGTTAAATCACCTATTTCATTATTATAAATACTATCATCAATTACATTATTTTGTGCTAAAAAAAGGTCATGTTCTGTTATATATGGTTTAAAACCTTCATCGTCTATATTATTTATTTCTTTTGAAACTACACTAATTTTTTCGGGATTTTCTAATTTACACCTATTATCTTTTTCATCGCATTTTTTTGTTGCTTCTTTTGCTGCTTCTTTTTGCATTTCATCAAGTTTTATTATGTTTTTTTCTTTTAATTCTGCATTATAAATTCTAAAATATACGATTAAAAGAGCGAGTGTTATTACAAATCCGGTTATATTATCTACAACAATTAATATTAATATACATAATACAGCCAAATAAAATTGCATAAATGCATCTTTATACATTTTTTTAAAAGGGATATCGTGAACAAGCATTACAGCAAATAATATTACAACAGCTAATATTCTAAATGAATTAACAATCATTTGTATTTTTTTATGTATTCTATTATAATTCATATAAAAAAATGATATCATTATATTTATGTATATTGGTTAAACAATGTTATCTATTAATGGATATAGTCTCCTAAAAAAATCTTTAAAAGATGGTGAATTAATTAAAATAAAAGAGGAACTCACTATGAAACCAAGAGTTAATTTTGAATTAACAGCAAAAAAAGATGGTGACAACACATTTATTTTGTATAGAGAAACCGAAAATAGAATATATATTCCAAGATATTACGGATTATGTAATTATGGATTACCCAAAGTATCTAAAATTACAGGTGGAGAGGATATTAATGTAGAATTTAATGGTAAATTAAGAGAATATCAACTAGAACCTGTTAATAAATTTTTGGAAGCAGCTAAAAATCCTCTTAAAATGGGTGGTATTATATCTGTACCATGTGGATTTGGAAAAACTATTATGGGGCTCTATATAGCATGTCAACTTAAAAAGAAAACTATGTTTATAAGTCACAAAGACTTTCTTAATCAACAATTTATAGATACTGTAAAAACATTTTCACCAAATGCAAATATTGGCATTATTAAGCAAAGTAAAGTAGATGTTGTAAATAAGGATTTTATTATCGCTTCTCTTCAATCATTATCAATGAGAGAATATGATATTAATATATTCAATGATATTGGATTTATTATTATTGACGAAGTTCATCATACAGGGGCACAAGTATTTTGTCGCGCATTCAAAAAACTACATAGTCCTATTATATTAGGTCTTTCAGCTACTCTCAATCGCAAAGATGGTATGCGCAAGGTATTTGAATACTATATTGGTGGTTCGGTATATACTATGAAGAAAAAAGAGTTTATCGAAGTTGAAGTACAAATACACAAATATTATGAACCCAATATTGAATATTCGGCTGTAAAACAATTGTGGAATGGTAAAGAAAATATAGCTGCTATGATTAATAACATATGTGCATTTAAACCACGTACATACTATATTATTAGTGTTTTAGAAAGTATTATTAAAAAAGATCCTGAAAGACGTATATTGATATTAAGCGAACGTAGAAATTTACTGAAAGATATTGAAACACTAATTATTGAAAAAAATATTCTTAATAAGGACTACGGATATTATGTAGGAGGGATGAAACAATGTGATTTAAATAAATCAGCAGAAAAACAAATTATTCTTGCAACTTATCAATTGGCTTCTGAGGGATTTAATGTACCTTCACTAAATACATTAATATTTGCTTCTCCTATATCAGATATTCAACAATCTATTGGTCGTATTCTCAGGGAACGTCCAGAAGATAGAAAATATATTCCACTTTGTATTGATATACTTGATGAATTCTCCGTATTCAAAAGAAAAGGTTATACACGTACAAGATTTTATAATACAAATAAGTATAATATTTCTTATTACCAAGATAATGAATTAATACAATTTAGTAATACATATTCTGATGATAATGATAATTCAAGTAATACAGGGGATACAAAAAATAAACTTAAATTCATTGAAGATGACGAATAAAATATTATTTTAATATAGTAATATGAGAGATAACGAAATCTATTATATAGAAATCATATGTATTATATTTTTGATAGTTTTTGCATTTTTACTATTTTTCAATATGTCTAAAAATACATTACGAGAAAAAGAAGAGACTATAATATCCAAACCTGTATCTATACCGGTAAAAATAGATCATAATAATGTAAAAGTAAGATGTCCTCCTAAATTGGTAAATTTATATAATCAGAATATTCCACCAATGCCTAATAAAAATGATTTAGATGTAATAAATAAAAATACTTTTAATATGTATAGCTCTAATAAAGATATTGATAATGCAAATTTCAATAAAGAAATAATTACACAGGATACTATAAAAACACCAGAACAACGTGTTTTTACACCTGAATTAGAAAAAATATATACAGACGATTTAGTTGAGAATACTAATCCAAAATTTGATTATAATCAAATATATAATTATTCGTTGAGACCTAATAAAGGTGATTTACCAATAGCTAATGTACCACTATGTGCCCTAAAAGATAACCATAAATCTTTTAAATTATCCGATAGAATGATAATGGTTTAAAAAATGAGTAAAGTGAGTACATAATTTTACTTTTCTAATGATTTTATAAACTTTTAATAATTTTAACTTTTTAGAGAATTATGTACTCATTTTACTCTCGTTACTCTCGTTACTCTCGTTACTCTCGTTACTCTTTTTAATATCTGATATATTTATGACATATTTAATTGTTGATTTAAAATTATCTAGAAAATTAGGGTAATATGTGTATTTTACATTATGTTTCTTACATACTTTCATAACCGTATCTTGTATATATGGATACCATGCACTAGACATACGAGGAAATAAATGATGTTCTATTTGATAATTGAGACCTCCACATAAATATCCAATATATTTTCCACCATATGTTGAAGTAGTTTCTACTTGCGATTTATACCAATCTTTTTTACTTGGGAATCTTTCAACATTTTCAAAATTATGCGATAATGAAAAAGGTATAGCAAGCGTTAAAGATGCTACAACAGATGTATATAATATATATATAATAGCCAGTGCAGCATCATAATGTTTAAATTGTGAAAAACATTTTAAATATAAATATATCAATCTTAATATCATAGATATATCTTTTTTACTTTGAATAAATCTATTATTAAAGTTTATTTCAGAATATTTATTAACAGAATAATGTAATCCTGTAAGTATTTCAAATGAAAATATTGAAGATAACCAATATAATGAAAACATCGGTATCATATATAAATATTGGTATTTTGTAATATATTTGCGTTTTGGTGAATCATAATCATAATTATGGAAAATAAAATATGGATCCATGCTTTTTGTATCAGGATCTCTTTTATTATCATTTGTAAAAGCATGATGAGTCCAATGCTGTTGTAGCCATAAATACTTATTACCACCAATCAAATCTGCACCATGACCTAATATATCATTCCAAAAAGGCATCTTTGTTATAGCACCATGATTTGCATCATGTTGGACATTTAATCCGATTAGCGCTTCTGCTATTCCAAGTAATGTACATACTATAAAATTACCTCCATATACTACATAATAATACATTAAAGCAAAATAATTAATACAATATATAATGGCTCTTATTTTGAAACCAGGTGTAGCATATATTTTATTAGGTGGAATAATTTTATTAACTTCCTTTTTTAATTCTTTTTCAAAATTAGAACCAAAAGTATATTCTTTGTTATAATTGATTAGTTTACCTACAATTGGAGCTACATTCACTATATTATTACTATGATTGGGATGTATCATTCTATATTGAACAGATACATCATTACCTCCAAATAATTTTATTTGTTCTCCACCTGGATGTTTCCACCCATCAAGTGAATATACAATCCCATCAATTGCTATAACATTGTCTGGTAAATCACTTTCATTATTATAAATTTCATATTTCATTATTTAAAGAATATATACTATAAAATAGTAAATGTTTAAATATTATATAATTTTAACATTATTATCATTAGTAGGTGCTTTTTCGCAGTTTAATAATATAGTTTTAATGCCCAAATATAATATCAAGAATTCTATAATAAATAATAAAGCGAGTAATTTACAACCACTCAATAACTCAATCGTAAAATATAAATTAAATGAGTTTAAAAATAATAGATTAAAAGCAAGTAATATTGTTAATTATACAATAGCTAAATATTACTTGCCTTTTCTATCCACATATAGAAAATGGAATGAAACTTGCAAGGATAGTAATACTACTTTATAGATTTTTTAATGGAATTTTTCTGTGAATTCATTTACTTTTATAATTTTTTTTCTTAATTTATTTGCTTTCATTATTAATGCGTTATCAGAATCTGTTTTTAGTTTATCACTTTTATAGCATATTTCAACACCTTTATTAATTTGATGAATTCTATCTTCAACATAACTAGATATAAATACATTATCTGTTAATAAATCTCGCAATTTATTTGGTTTAGTTATGATATTAGAAACGTCAGTAATATTTTTATCTTTATTAACCTTATAATTTCTACCAAATGGATATGTTACTATTTTTATTAGATATCCTAGTAATGGCAATGGTATATTCTCAGCAATATCGTATATATTTTTTTGAATATTATATGAATAATCATTAATTGAATAATCAAGTAGTTTATCAATATCTTGAATATCTTTATGTTTTTTGTAATACCATAAACAAGCATATGACATATAGATGTCCGATAATATATCAGCATATCTTCCTGATATATATTCAGCTGTCTTGATTTTACCACCCATTAACAATGCAATATTTGCTGAAAAAGCAAAATTGACAACATGACGTTTTAATTGTAATTCATGATAATCTGCTATATTATTTTTTTTGTGAAATCTTAGATATATTCCATAATAAAGAGAACTCCCAAGATTACTTAATGTATGTTTTAATATGTTAATAAAATTTTTATGAAATTTATCTTTATCATTTGTTTCTATACTTGTTATAGTATCTAGTAGATATGGATGCGAACGATTTAATCCTTGTCCAAATATTATCAAAGAGCGTGTCAATGTATTTGAACCTTCAACTGTTATTGCTACAGGAGTGGCAACATAATTAGATGCTAAAAAATTCATAGGTCCTTTGCATATACCTGCACCTCCTAGAATATCCATACCATGATTTACAGATATACGACCATATTCAGTACATTTATATTTCATTATAGCAGATAATACTGGTGGTTTTTCACCATTCATAACAATTGCATTAAATAGATTTTGAGCAGCAATTAATTTATAATTATTTCCAGCTATAACTGCTAATTTTTCTTTTACACCTTCCATTTCGGCAATAGGAATATTAAATTGTTTTCTAATACGAGCATAGCCACCAACACCTAAGGAACAAAGCTTAGCAGTTGCTACTGACATTGCTGGCAATGATATTCCTCTACCTTCGCCAAGAGATTCCATTAACATATTCCAACCAATACCACAATTTTTTTCACCTCCAATTACACACGACATTGGAATAAATACATCATTACCTCTTATTGTACCATTCATAAAACCTATATTTAAAGGATTATGACGATTACCAATTTCTATTTCCGGATATTTATTTTTTTCAATTAAAGCCAAAGTTATTCCTTCTTTACCATCTACAAGTAATTTGTTTGGATCAACTACTTTAAATGCCAATCCAATTAATCCAGCAACTGGTGCTAATGTAATATATCTTTTAGAAAAAGTAATACGGATACCTAACACACCATTACGTTTTATAACATATCCTTCATCATACATAGAAGCAGCATCCGAACCTGAGTTTTCTGTTGTTAAACCAAAACAAGGTACATAGCTGCCATCAGCCAATTTAGGTAAATAATTATTTTTTTGATCATCTGTTCCATAATGATATAGTAGTTCACCCGGCCCTAATGAATTAGGTACCATTACACTTACAGCACCTGCAATATTTCTACTTGCTATTTTTTCAACTATCAAAGAATGTGCATGGGCACTAAATTCCATACCATTATATTTTTTGGGAATAACTAATCCCATAAACTTATTTTTCTTAATATAATTCCATGTTTCATTTGATAAATCTTGATTTTTTTCTATATAATTATTATCTATCATTTCACATAAAGTATTTGTTTCATTGTTTAAAAATTTTACCTCTTCATCTTTTAAAATAATATCATATCTATCAACAATTTTATTAAGTTCTAAGTTACCTTTAAATATATCTCCATCAATAGATACTGAACCTGAATTTAAAGCTGTTTTTTCAGTTGCAGATATTTTAGGCATTATTCTTTTAACAATATTGTAAGCATACCCTGATATTATTTTACTCATACTTTATCTAAATTATAATTAATTTTTTATATGAATTATCACATGTATTTTTAATTATTATCTTATTAGATTTATTTAATATAAAGTAATTTTCCTTATTTTTTAAAATAAATCTATTAATATAATCTACTAAATCACATTGTGTCTTGTTACTAATTTTAATGTTTAATTTTCTTAAAAATAAATTTAGTATGCTTTTATAACACAATGTATATAAATCATTAATATAAAATATACCAACTAATTTATTATTTTCACTTTTTATTTTATTAACTAAATTGCTAATAATTACATTATTAATTATATTATTTGTATCTTTAATATGTTCTGTTAAACTAAAAAAACCATCTATTTGGCTTTCATCTATGATATTACTATTATTTTTAAGACTACATATTACAGGGCGAATATTATCTCTAATTTTACCACGAACCGACCATTTAGGAGTACTATCAATCAAATATGGAATATTATTAATGTTAGCAAAATTAATGATATCCTTTTTCTTAATGTTCAACATTGGGCGCCAAAAATTAATATCGTCAATAATTTTCAATGTTTCCATTCCAGAAAGATTATCATAGCAGCTTTTATTTGTTATATTAGTAATAATATTTTCAAAACAATCATCCTTATTATGTCCAAGTAATACATAGATATCATCGTTTTCTTTTTGTAAATTATACATATCATATCTTATCTTTTTAGTGATTTCTTCATATATATCACGTAATCCATTATTAAGACAATTATCTCTTTTTATTTCATTAATAGTTCTATATACTAACTTAACACCTAAATAATCACAATAGTAATTAACAAAATCTAATTCATCTTGCGATTCCTTGCGATTATTATAATTAATATGAACAGCAACAAGATTATCTGTAATTTTACTAAGGATAAATAGAGCAACAATACTATCAACACCACCTGACAAAGAAACAACTATTTTTGAACTCGTATTAAGTTTAAAATATTCCTGATATATAGTATTATATAGTATGTTTTCTTGAATATTATATTCTTTATTGCTGATATCCAATGATTGCTTATCAAATATGTTTTTATTTAATGAATTCCATAACTTAGGTTGTAAATAGTAATTCAATGATTTCTTGTTAATATCTTTATAAATATTATTTAATGTTGCATAAATATATCTTTTACATTTTGCTTTATTACTATCATCGTCATTGTTGTACAATTTAATAAATATATTGATAATTTCATAAATTTTATCAATTATTTTTAAATGTCTATATGGTAAATATAAAAAACATAATTCATCATATGATAATATACTTGTATTATATATTGATAATATGTAGTTAGAGAATTTAGCTGCTTTTTCAGAATATTCATCTACATCAATATCATAACCCAATCTTTTATAATGTCTTGGTATTTGGTCTAATAAAATAACACTGGTAATCAATGTTTCTTTGCTATAAATCTCTTTATATTCATATATTTGTGTTGTGCTTTCAATATATTTTAAATATTTATTACATAAATAATTATCTGTTATTATATTTTTAGAAAACCAATAATCAGGATTGCTAAACCATTCGTGATAAAGATTATTCATTAATACATATATATTAATAAAATTAACGTTATATTATTTTTATTTAAAAAAATGATAGATACTATATTACAATATACTCATCATATTAATTTAATGCAAGGTATTATTAGTTTTTCAAACAGAATAGCTTTTAATATTAAAAGTAATGACCATAAAGATTTGATATTATCAGATTTATATAATAAATATAATATTAAAATTTTACAAAGACATCATCATAATCTTGATAGCAATAATGTTAATTTTATATTATCTAATCATATGCTCAATTTGAGATCAAATGGTAATAGATACTATCTTTATTTTACACTATATAATGACATTGAAATAATGTATTATATTGATAAAAAAATACATCCTGGATATCAGCGTCCTCGTATTATATTTGGACGCGGATTATTTGATAAAAAAATATTTAAGAATACTTTGCTAGATGGAGAAATGGTTAAATGCAAAGATGATAGTTGGACATTTCTGATTAATGATATTGTATGTTATGAGGGTATACATTTGAAAAATAAAACATTACCAGAAAGATTAAATATTATTTATAATATGCTAGCGACACAATATACACCTGATAAAACGATTGATGTATGTAATTATAAAGTTAAAACTTATTATAATTTATATAAAGAATCTATTGAGGCTATACAAGAACTTGCTAAAACCCTTAATTATACTTGTCGTGGTATATATATATGGCCATATGATTTAAAGTATAAACCTAAATTATATAATTTTGATGATACAAATATTATTGAAGTTGTAAGGAGAACAAAGGATATCACTGAATTTAAAACTATTGAAAATATTACAAAAACCGAAGAAGTAGTCATTGAAAAAAAATGCGATATCAATATTGGTGAAGATGATAAAGTATTGTATTTAACAAAAACAAATGAACCTGATATATATAATGTATACGATAGTGAAGATATCAAGAATATGCTGGGTATTGCATTAGTGCAAACATTGCGTGATAGCAAGATGTTGCGAACAGCATTCAAAGATAAAAATGCAATGACAATTATAGCATTTGTTTGTACTTATAATAATAAGTTTAAAAAATGGCATCCACAAGCTATTTCATAATAGCTGGTAAAGATGGGTGTGACAAATAATCTTTTAATTCAAAATCTTCATATTTTAAAGATTCAATCCAATTTATTTTTTCATCAATGCTGCTATCAACAGGTGGAGCAAACTTTTTAATAATTAGTTTAGGTAAATCATAAGGTGTGAGTAATAATTGCTTATTAATTTGTTCAACATGTTCTTGATATATATGAGCATCACATATAGAAAGACAGATTTCAGAGATTTCAATATTTAATACTGTTGCGAGTATTTGTGTTAGTAGAGCTGTACTAGCAATATTAAATGGTAATCCTAGAAATAGATCAGAACTACGTAGCGTCATGTGACATGAAAGCCCTTTACTTGTTTTATTGAAAATATAAAGAATATGACAAGGTGGTAATGCCATTTTATTTAAATCAACTGGATTCCACCCAGATAATACAGCACGTCTGCTATTATCAGGTTTCATTAATTCTTCCAATAAATATCTAATTTGATCTTTGCCTTTTGTTTTAGGATTATTATAATCTTCTCCAAATTTGCGCCATTGCCATCCATAAACTGGTCCTAATTCACCTTCTTTATATTCAGTTAAACCTATACTATCTAAATATTCGCGAGTAGAATTACCAGTCCATATATTGATTTTTTTTGCTTTTAGTTCATTGGCATCTGTTGAACCTCTCAAAAACCATAAAAGTTCTTCAACAATACCTCTAAAAAACATTTTTTTAGTTGTTAATAATGGAAAATTATTGATATCATTAAATTTAATCATACATCCAAATTTAGAATAAACAACACCATTTCTTGTAGTTTTTATTTCACTTTCTTTTAGAGTTTCTTTTAAAAGCTTTAAATAACCTGATTCATTCTCAAAATACATTTATTGGTATATAATAATAATTTTTTATATATTTATTATGTTATTTTATATACTTTATCATATCTATATTTTCATATAGTCTCCTCAACAAATATGGATAAATATCAAAAACATTTCCATAAGGAACATATTTAAATACTGTTTTATTCTTATTTAATAAACATTCTGTTGAACTATCGCCCATGCCTAATAATTGTGCATATGATACATTATATCCAGGATTAAATGATAAAGCATAGTCAATAGAATATTTGTTATGAGTAGCTATGCAAATTTTATTATTAGTATTGCTCCTAATTAAATATTCAACTGCTTTATTATAATTAACATCAGTATCTTCTTTATGTTTAAATAATTCAATATCATTTTTATTATAATAAGCACCTCTTACCAATTTAAATCCTATTTTATCATATGTATCTAAATCACGTTTAATATAATATAAGCTTTGTTTTTTATACATTTGATATGTTTTAAATAAATGCAAATTATCTATATATTTATATTTTTCAATAAACTTATTAAAAATCTTATTTTCTTTATCATACAAATGTGTATATTCAGCATCAAAGTATATATATTTATTTTTATGATGAGTGCTTATAACTTTTTTAATAAATTTATCAATATTTTCTTCTGGATTATATACTGAAAAAGATGAAAGTTTAATAGCATATCCTATATCATTATTTTTGTGCTTATTATTAATTTCATTTATTAGAGAACTAGATTCTTTGTTATAACTAATAACATCAGCAGGTAATTTTGCACCTTCCTTTGCATAATCAATAATAGGTATTATAGATTTATTATATAAATTGTCAATAAATTTAGAAACAGCAATATAATTAGTACCACCAATAAATCTAAATAACATAGACTATATTTTAATAATACATTTTATATAATAATTAGAAAGATGTTATATATATATTATTTTATTGTAAATTTAATTTGGGGCATTGCTCCATTATTTGATAAATATATATTACAATACATTAATATTCTTACACTTATGTTATTTGTTTCCCTTATACATTTCTTGATATTACTAGGTATTGTTTAAATCGTGATACTAATTTTATTCAAGATTGTACAACAATTATGAATAATAAGTATATAATTTTAGTTATTATATTTGCAACATTAATATTACTAATAGCTAATTATGGATATTTATATAATGTAAGTAATGATAAAAAGGTAGCAATTGCTACATTATTAACATCTCTATATCCGATTGTTACTTTAATATTAGGATATTTAGTATTAAGCGAATCATTGACAATGCTAGAAATATCTGGATTTATATTAATATTTATAGGAATATCATTTATTAATTATTCACGTGGCCTCAAAAAAGAAGAAATTAGTAATTTGAGTACATAATTTTATTTTTTTAATGATTTTATAAACTTTTTATAATTTTAACTTTTTACAAAATTATGTACTCATTTTTTAGAAGCTATGAAACATGTCATTATAGGAGCAGGAATAACAGGATTATATTTAGCTTACAAATTAATTAGTATCAAAAATGTTAGTCCAGAAGATATAGTAATATATGAAAAAAATAATCGTATAGGTGGTCGTATTTATACATATAGTAATAAGGGATTCAACTATTCTGTTGGAGCAGGAAGGTTAGGAAAAAAACACAAATATGTTATGAAACTTATTAAAGATTTTAATTTATTAGACCAAATTATAGATATTGGTAAAGATAAAGGATATTATATTAATGGCAAAATGATGACAGAAAAAGAGCTACTAGCTTATTATAAATCAAATTATAGTAGTCTAGATAAATTATGGGATTATGCAATAAATAAAAATGTAAAAGTTAATAAACATGATTATAATCTACATAACTACCTTTCACTATTTTTGCCAACAAATGAAGTAGAAGTGCTAAATAAATCATTGGGATATATTGGAGAAATATATGATATGAATGCTCATAATGCTATATTAACTTTGCGTAAAGATTTTGATGTTAAAAACAACGAATTCTTTGTATTAAAAGAAGGAATCCAGAAATTATGTGATGTTCTCTATGGATATCTAAAATCACGTAATGTTAAAATAGAGTTCAATACATTATTGACTGATATTGATGATACAAATAAAACATATAATGTAAATAATAAAAAATATAAATATACTAAGTTATATTTAACATTAACACGTGGAGATTACCTAAATATACCTTATTTCAAAAAATATGAAAATGTGCTTAATAGTGTAAATGATGGTAAACTATTAAGAATATACGCACAATTTAAAGATGTTTGGTTTAAAGATATGCCTAAAACATTAACAGATAATAAATTACAATTTATAATACCGATTAATTACAATTCTGGATTAATACAAATAAGTTATACAGATAGTTATAATGCTGAATTTTGGAATACATTCAAAGATGAGAAATCTGTTAAAAAACATATCAAGAAGTTGTTAGACGAAATGTTTCCTGATAAAAAAATAAAAGAGCCTGAATGGATAACGATGCATTATTGGAGTTCAGGAGATCATATGTGGAAAGTTGGGATTAATTCCAATAAAATACAAAATACTATTGATGATTTATTTACAAAAAAAGACATTTATATATTAGGAGAAACATATTGTGATAGGCAAGCATGGGTAGAGGGAGCGATTGAAACAGTTCATAAGAAGATTCTAATCTAAATTGAATTGTTAATAAAACAAGAACAATTTAATGGATTTTCACAAAACCCAATACAAAATTTGTTATTCATTACTTTTGTTTGTTTATTTTTATTATATTTGTTTTTTTTATCTTTTAGCATTTTAACCATCAATATTGCGCGATTTCTCATAATAATACAAGATAAATCATGAGTTATTTTGATAGTATTTTTAATAGTTTGTGGAGAAGTCATCATATTCTACTTAATATAATTATAAAAATAAATACTTATATAACATATCAATTTTTAATCTAAAAGGGCACAGTCATTGTCTGGCGACGCAAGGTGTTTACGTTTGCTCCCTTTAAATGCTGTGAGCAATTAATCTCGCTTGTAGCAGACTTTTTGTCAATACGCAATCTAATAGGCAATACATAGCGTTCAGTATTTTCGGCATATTCAAATTCACTCTTTTTAGATGACGTGCTAGCCTCATTACCATATCCAAATCTTGCTGCATCACTTTCAATCTGGTCACCACCGCGAGTAGCACCACGAGTAGCACCGCGAGTAGCACCACGAGTAGCACCGCGAGTAGCACCGCGAGTTACCTCAACATGTCTAGGTTTTTTGAATACCATAAATGTGAGATAGATAAGTCCAGTGCTTTCGCTGGTTTTTTCCATACCGAGTTCCAGTTCTTCTTCGGTAGGTTCATAATCGATATCCATAGCACGCTTAGCCACCCACTGATATCTACCATTGGGATTTTGATCAAAGTTGTAGCTATTGCCATCATTGGCAGGAATAGTCCAGAGAGTACCATCCCTTTCAATATTGTAAGGAATGGTAGACCTCTCAGTAGTATACTCGGGCAAACTGTTGTCTACCGCAAAACCCACAGCATAATTATAATTATAATCATCTTTTCCAACAATAGAGATATTATCCATTTTGATAACCAAAGGACCTTCGTTAGTGATAACACGATAACCTTTGGTATAATTATCGCCTTCACCAGACTCATATACTTCAACATTATAGTTGTCAGTGAACCTCTTTCTCTCATTTTCGTTTTTGTAAATTTCAGAATCCTTTCCCTCGCCAAAGTTGAGGTTAAGGTGGATAATGTAATCACTGGTGGTGTATTCGACAGGGATCTGGGTAGCGTTGGTTGAGAACATCGTTTGAATGATAATTATTTATATTAAATATAATAATCAATTTTTTATTTTTTTATATAAAATTTATCCTTATAAATAACCCTAATAATGAAAATTAAATTATCAACTTTATTATTATTATGTATACATGTAAATGCTTTTAAAACGACTAATATGCTTGCTATTAAAATAAAAAAAAATATTAATATAAATACACATCCCAAACATGTTAATAATTTTTATAAATCTAATAAATTAGGCAGTTATTTAAAAATAACAAGACCCGAAGGACTTCCTTATGAGTTCACAATGCCTTTATTTGGCAGTTATTTAGCAACAAAAAGCTTATCGGTAATAATAAATCCATATGCTTTATTGATGGGTATAATAAGTGCAATAATTGCAAGTAATTCAATGGTTATTAATGATTATTATGATTACAAACTTGGAACTGATACTGAAAAAAAGAACAAAGTACTTAATAATAATGAATTGACAACCGAAGAAGTTCTATATTTTTCTACATACTTGGCAATAATAAGTTATTATTTATGTTCTTTAATAGCTAATAATATGGTAAGAGATATTATATCAAATACAATAATATTCACATATTTATATACACCTGTTTTTAAAAGTATTCCATTAATAAAAAATATAGTAGTTGCGTTGATTATAACGCAAGCACCATTAACAGGCGCTATTATAGTTGGAGGCAATTATCATAATGTTTTTCCAGCAATAATTTATCTATTTAATTTTATAATGTGGCAGGAAATTATGCTTGATATTATAGATATGAATGGTGATAAAAAAAATAATATTAATACAATTCCAGTATTATATGGATATAAAAAGGCTAATATAATAGGATTAGGATTTCTTTTGCTTGGAACATTAATACCATATGGATTATCCATATCATTTATATTGATACAACTTCCTTTAATATTAATAAACGCATATGCAATAACAAAAAATAAAATTTTAAAAAAAACGGAAATAAATATTTCTAAAATAATTATGCTAATATCAGGTGTATATATGTGTAATATATAATAAATAATATATATCACTCAAAAAGTGGTATTTTATTGTAGTTATATAACTATTTATATTACAAATAGTCTAAACGATATTTAATTATATAGTAATAAAAATCCTACATATTGTTTTATAATTAACACAAATTAAGATTTTTATAACATAAAAATAAAAGGTATAATTACATATAAACCTGAACTATTTTATCTAAAAATATCTGACAAATAAATAAATAACATATAAAATATTACAGCAGAATAAGCATACATATTAATGTAATATAATACTTTTATTTTTATATATTATTCATATGCGCTATTATATAATAAAATACTTATACAACAATGAAATATATATCAATGGTTTATGGTCATTACAAGTAGAAGTCTCTATAACATATGATAGAAATAATACAAAAAATAGGAATATATTTAATGATATAAATATATCATAATGTATTATAAGAAATGAGCGAATATAAATACAAAATCATCCTTAAAAAAACAGACAATAATATTGTTAACACAATATATGAAAAAGTTAAAAATATTTATTCAAAAGATAAAATATGGTTAGTAAATAGTTTAAAAACATTTGTTTTTAACCATTTGAATCTACCATTATACTATAAAAAAGATATGGAAGAAGTAGTATATAATTATGGAATACAAAAAGCAATTCAATATTTTATTTTAAACAAAAAATATTATGAAGATATTATGATTTTGATAGAACATGATGAAACAAAATTAATATATGGTATAGCATTTAATATAATATTTGAATATTTTGAATTTAGAATAATAGAACATTAAATTATTGTTTCCATTTTTTACCACAGATTAAACAATTCATAAATAATGTAGATGCTTCATCACCAGAACGAGTTTGCAATTCATAATAGCTAACCTTCTTACTTTTGCAACGCGAACAAGTAATCATATCAGACATAGCAACAAGCTTGATTTCATAAGCTGCTTTAAACCTACGTTGATTTTTCTCAATAATTTCTTTCCATCTTTCTGGAAATACATTATGATATTGCATATATGGTAACATATGTGGGTGAAAATCTTTATTTTTCAACATACGTTTATGTAAGTTTTTATTACCAATATAACTATCTTTTTTTATATTTGAATAAATACTTCTAGATATATTAATATAAGTATCGAGTAATATTTGATTTTTCCAAGATAATTGTATACCATAATTTTTAGCATAATCTATTGTTGCATTAAATACACCTATTTCTAAATCTTTTGCTTGTAATTCAGGGATTTTCAATTTTTTCCTTAATATATCTACAAAATTATCACGTACTTTGTTTTTATTAAAGTCATTATATTCCTGATATAATGTAATAGTATTATTTATTTTAGTATATTTATTAATTTCATCTTCAAGATTATATAATTTATATTCTTCTGAGGTCATAATATATTTTGTAAATAATATTACAACCTATCATTTTTTTATATATTAAATAAAAAATGATATAATCATTATTAAGATTATTATCAATAATGAGTAATATAAATATCGGTGAATTAGTAAATGATAATGTTAATATTGTCGAAATATATTTTGTAAATAAACAAAATGATAATAATGTAATAAGTGTGAAAATGCCACGTGATATTGAAGATAGAATAAACAAGTCTTATAAAAAAACGAAAGAAGAAAAATATAAAATGTATTATATGAAAGATAAGGTATATACATATGAGTTATCAAATGATAACCAATATGTAACATCTAAAACTAAGAAATTGGACACATTTTACAAAACAAAAAAAAGTAATATATATATAATAAGTTCTAAAATAGATAAATATCCACAATATGTATTTTCATGCACAAATGATATAGATAATATAAGTGAAGTTACTATAAAAGAATATAAAATATCAAATAGAATTTCAATAATAATTAAAAATGAAGTCAATGAAAATATCAAGACGTTGCTAATTGAATATAAACATTCAACAAATGTTGAAATGGATAAAATTACGGAAATTGTAAATAAATTAGTTAAAAATATTGAAGTAATCTTAAATAGTGAGGATATATGACAATCTTATGCTTTTCTTGATTAAATCTAATAAACTGATCTCCTGTATAATCATACATTTTTTTCCTTTTTCTAGTTTTAAATATATTTAAATCTAGAATTATTACATCTGACATTGTAATTTCAACAATAAATATATATATTTTTCCAAATATTAAATCGTTTAAATAGTAAAATCCTGTATGAAAATAATTTAATTTATTTTTCCATTCTATTATATAATTTTTGCAATCAATATTTAAGACATCCCAGTTATTCTTCATAAAATGACGAATACCTATTTTTCAACAAGATAAAAAAAAATTGATAGATAGTATATACTTATTATTATTAGCTACACTTACAATGACAAACGTAATCAACTACTATGATTTCACTGATTTTGCCAATAAAATAAATAATTCATATGAATACACTGATAAAGACTTAGAAGCAATTAAAACATTGCATGAAAATTACTCAATATTTATGGTAACAAAGAAATATTCTAACGAATATATTAAAGATATGAGAATGAAATCTGTTATCGATAATTATGAATTCTACAAAAATGCTAAATATAACAAGGAAGATATTGTAAAGTATTATAAAAGCAATATTGTAGACAATTTCAATAAAAAGCTTGACCCTCCCAAATGTTTCTTTACAGAAGTTGCAAGAGAAAAGCGTCAAGATGCTAAAAATGAATTATTTGAAAAAGAAACAGATGATATATATCATCATTATGATAGTATTAATAATAAATATAAATATTTCAATGAACTATTGCAGAAAAATAACGATGAAGAAAGTTATTTTGAAGAAGAATATTATGAAAAAACAGACGAAGATTACTATTCAACAACTGATTGTGACGATTCTGATTATTACTATATCGATTATGAATCCGATTATATGTCAGATGAATATTAGATACACTTCTCTTTAACAACAATCTTAAAATTATATGTTATTTTTGTACCCATTATTTCAATAATTTTAGGTTTAGATAATTTTACACGTTTAGCAACATACTTCTTTGTTTTTTTATCACTTCCAGATGTAGTTTCACGCAATATAAAGGTTATTTGTTTTTTAGTTTTATGATTTGTTTTGGTAGCTTTTTTGAATAATTGTGACGCAGCTTTTTTAGCGGCAGATATTGGATTTTTAGAAGTATATCTACCTCCCTTTTCTTGAACGTTTGATGAATCAATTGTGAAAGTTCTTTTATCTTCCATTACTTACCTATTATAAGTAGTATAAAATTTTTTTACATATGGATTGATTTTAAATGATTTTTTATCAACGTTTATAATTTTTATAGAATTTAATTTTTTCGCTCGCGACAAAGCAGTATATGTTTGACCATAAGCAAATATATTTTCACCTAAATCAAGTTCAACGGCATCAATAGTCATACCCTGAGATTTATGAATTGATAATGCATAACTGGTGCGAATAGGCATATGCATTATATATGATGTTTTTTTATTCATAATATCCTTGTAATAATTGATAGTATGAACATTATTATTAACATCTTCAATTATTACAAAATCATGACCTAAATGCTTTATGACACCTCTTGTGCCATTTATGAGACCCTGTGATATATCTATATTTCTCGTAATAATAATTTGCGCATTTTCTGTTAATTCAATATCATAATTAAGTGCTGCTTTCTCATTTCCTTTACTACATGTAGCTTTATAAAGAGAGGATTTATAACCCTTCTCTTTTAATTTTGCAATTTCAATATTATTAATTTTATTAACATCAATATTAATAGGATATAATTTAGTAGGTATTATATTATCTGAAAATTGTGTATCTTTAAGTCTTTCTAAAACTTTTATTATGTTATCAGTACACTTGCCTTTTCTAACAATGCCAAGAATTTTTTGAAATAATTGATCTCCTGTTTGTCTCACTAATTCTTCCAAAATAATTATATCAACTTCGGATTTTTCCCATACTTTTGAGAGAAAACAGTAAAGCCCTTTAACAGGTGCTAGTTGACAAAAGTCTCCTATAAATATCATTTGTATACCACCAAATGGTTTTTCTGCAAGTTTTTTATCTATAAATTGTCCACGTATTGTTGATAAAATTTCAGATATTTTTTCAAATAATTTATCTTCTAGTATAGATATTTCATCAATTATTAATACTTCTAATTTTACAATTCTTTCACGTATATTTTTATTTGTAATTATATTTTTGATGATATCCGATACTTTATCATTTCCTAATCCAATTCCTAGATAAGAATTAATTGTTTGTCCACCAATCAATACAGAAGCAGTACCTGTTGTAGCAGTTAACCCATAATATTTATTATTTTCATTTAGTAATTCTGTAATATATTTTATAGTAAATGATTTTCCCGTACCACCAGGTCCAGTTATAAGAATATTTCTACCATTTAATACAGCATCAACAGCCTCGCGTTGTTTTGTATTTAATGATTCCATTAAATATAATAAAATAAATAATCTTTATCAATTTTTGCCAAATAAATTTTTAAATATTGTAAAATTTCCATAAATAAAATAATTATAATTTAATTTTACAAATTTTTAATATATTTTTTAATTGCTATATTTTTTTTGTTATATGCTGATATAAATATATTATTATTTTTTTGAATATTTCTAACAACATTATTATGATATATCTCATCAGTAGTTGGACAATATGTATAATACCATTTAATTAATGTTGGTTTTTCAATGATATTTGTAAATTTAAAATTATATTCTTTACACATATACAATATTGCTCTTGATATAAAACCGCGTGATTCACTATTGGGTACAAACAATTTATGTTTATGATTTACATAATTATCATGTTCTAAATATTTCCAATTTTTATCACCTAAGTCAATATAATCACAATATTTATAGTTAGAACGATTTACATTTAATGTATTTAATGTCTTAATTATATTATGCATATCCTTACTTTGATGTTCATTTAATAGTGATTGTGGATATACATGTTCTGCTGTTAAAAATTTGTTATTATCAATACATTTAACATTAAAATTAAACTTTGTATATAATGTTGGCATTTTATTATCATAAATAATTGTGCGCCTAATTATACAATGTTCTGGTATTACCATGGAATTTGTATAACATCTTACAAAATTCACTTGTAATAAAAATGTTATTAAAAGTTTTTTTAACATTTAATAAAATAATATATTATTATTTTATATCATTATTAAAATTTATCTGCTATATTAGGATAAAGTTTTTTAAAAAAATCATAGATATTTTGGTGTATATCTAAGTTTTTATTAGGTATATAATTATTTATTATATTTTTTGATTCAAAATCACCATGTATCCAATAATGTATCATAATTGGTTCCATTGGATATTTGCCTTTTTTTACCATAGTCCAATCTTCATTAGTAAAAGGCGTATTATCTAATTTTAAATCATTGATTGGAAAAAATAATTCACGATCATCAATTATATGTATATAATCAGCTTTATTCGCAAAGTTTTTCATCATCATTTTAATATAATTTCCACCAAATATATCAAATTTACCAAAAATATTTACACCATATTGCATAATACAATCCGATATACCTCTTAGTAATTTATCAACAAATTTATTGTCTTTATTTGAAGCAAAGAAAGCGTTACAAATATACTTATCATCATTATATAATAATGTTGTTTGACCCTTAGGTTCATAAGATATGTAAAATTTGTCGCTAGTCATATCAATTAAATCCGCAAAGTCCCTCATTACTAAAACATCTAAATCAATATAAATACCACCAAAATGTTTAACTAATAATATTCTACTAATATCTCCGCGTTGTACACCTGTTCTCGCTAAACTATATATATTATAATAATTTGGATAATATTGATTTATAAAATCTAAAATACTTTTATCAGACCATAATTTAAATGTATATCCTTTATTTTTTAATAATTTAACATTTTCGTCATATAATAATTTTAATATAGGAGGTAATGTATCAGATTTCCAAGTTTGATGTATAATCTTAGGTATCATATTTTATATATTTACAATAGATATTGTTTATATATTAATATGAAATCTCTGTTAACAATTTATCAACAAATATATCATTAAATATAATAATATTAATTATTTTTATATTGCATATATCAAGTTTGGGAATATATATTGATGTTACATTAAAATTACCTATGATATTAAGTACCCATATAAATTTAAAAATAATTAAATATGTATACATATTTAATTCAGTATTATTATAATATACTAAGCAATCTTTGTAATAATATACAGGTAATATGTGTAAAATTATATTTGCGATAAAATATTCACATGACATTAAAGTTCTTTTAGATATATTATCAAATAAGCTTAAAGATCTTGAAAATGGATTAATGCCCAGCAATTCTTCAAATAATATTCTATTATCATATAGCATAAAACTATGAAAAAGTATAAATATTTGTAATGAATTGAAAGCAATAAACTTATCAATAATTTTATTATTATAATCAAAATAATTATTACAAATATAATTTACTAATATCATAACTATATTCCAATTTGTATATTGACAAAGCTTTATTTTTATAGCTATATTTTCTATAAATATTTCTGATAACTTTTTTGTAACAGGCATTATTATTAATATTCCAACGAGAAAAAATTCGAATTCATTTATAACACTCATCAATACAATTATTAATTAAGATATATATAATCTTATATATTTTAATCTAATGGAGACGAAGTAATATCCATTCCACAATATTCTACGCTTTTTTTATTAAAATCTTGCTTAACATATATACCAATATTTATAGCTTCTTCTAGTATCCATCTAAAATTATCCCAAAATTCCTGAGTATGTCCTATACTAACAGATGCTAAATGTGCATATTCATGCAATACTACAAACATCATAGTATTAATGTCTACGAGTTTATCATTATTACGTAAACATAATACAATTTGTTCTCCTTTATTGATTGAATAACTAGTATAACCAGGTGTTTCAACGCCCTCTTTTAAACGATTTGGTTTAAAATTTATTTTTAAGTTTGCTACACGTTCATCATCAGAACCAAATTTTCTTTCCATATGTTCTAATAATGTTATAAGACGCTGTTTAATTTTAGCAATTAAATCAGCTGCTTCTTTTGAATCGTCCTTTATTTGTACTGTGTATTTTTCATTATCAACACTGCTAGTAACTTGAACCAAGTCTTTTTCATTATACATATTTATAATATAGTAGCTACCTATAATTATAGCAAATAGTATAACTAAACCTTCGGAACCTACTTCCATTCTCTATTTATTATAATAAATTAAAAATTGATTTCTTTTATTTAAAAGAAAAAGTATACTGTTAATTATAATGGATTTTCCGCGCAAAACTTATGAGCCTATTACACCTAATAAAGATGTAGTTGAATTTCAAATAACTGACATATATGTTCCTGAAAATGATAAAAATAAAGAAAAGGATTATAACGAGCTTTACACTCTTCTTATTTATGGAACATGTGAAAATGGTGCTACTATTTGTGTTGATATTCAAAACTTTACACCATACTTTTATATTAAACCACCTGTATCTTGGGAAGAATTGAGTGATGGAGCTTTTGAAAATAAAGTGGCAGAATTCAAAGAATATATATTATCTCAAAAATATATGTCACGATATATGAATCGTGAATATGAGAAAAAGATTATTCCAAAGAATATGGAAAGTCATTTCAAAAATTTAACAATTGTCAGAAAAAAAGATTTCTGGGGTTTTACCAATAATAAAGTATTTCGCTTTATGAAGGTTTGTGTTAAATCAATGAAATTATATAATACTTTAAAATACTACTTTAAAACTTTGGAAAAAAAAGGTTTCACACAATATGAAAGCAATATTGACCCATTCTTGAAATATCTTCACATTCAAGATATCAAGCCTTGTAGTTGGGTTCGTATTGAAAAATACAAAATCAATGATGATATTAGTAGATGCGATTATAATATTATTTCAAATCATAAAAACTTAATTGCAATTGAAAAAAATAAAATTGCTCCAATTCTAGTAACATCCTTTGATATTGAATGTAGTAGCAGTCATGGTGATTTTCCAGTAGCCAAGAAAACTTATAGTAAAGTAGCACAAGACCTTGCGTTGGTTGCAAAAGCAGGTTATGAATGTGATGAAGAATTTCTGGTGAATTGGATTCAGAATATATATTTGGATGATGTTATAATTGAAGAAGCAACTGATCTCAAAATCAACAGAGTTTATGCTAAACGTAAAATTACTAATGAATTTATACAAAATATTCCAACGCTATTGAAACCTTTTATTGGCAAAATTATAAGTATTCTTGAAAAAATAGCATCATCAGTTAGTGATAATTGCGATGATGACAATGAAGATAATAATATGACAGTTGCTGAGATAAATGCAGAAGAAACAAAGATATGCAATATTTTAGATAATATTTTAATTCCACTTGATGGTGATAAAATTATTCAAATTGGTACAACAGTCCATTTTTATGGTTCAGATAAAATTGTTTACAAGAATATTGTATCACTTGATTCATGTGACGATATTGAAGGTTGTGAAGTAATTTCTTGTAAAACGGAAAAAGAACTTCTTAATAAATGGAAAGATGTAATGAACAATCTTAATAGTGATATTATTACTGGATACAATATATTTGGTTTTGATATGCCTTATATTTGGGATAGAGCAAAAGAGCTAAATATTATAGAAGAGTTCGGTGTTGGTCTTGGAAGATTAATTACTCGCAAAAATAGTCTTGTTGAACAACAACTATCATCATCTGCTTTGGGAGATAATATTTTAAAATATATTGACTACGATGGTATTGTTTTAGTTGATTTGCTTAAAGTTATGCAGCGTGACCAAAAGCTTGATAGCTACAAACTAGATAATGTTGCATCAATATTTTTAGGTGATAAAAAGAATGATTTGAAACCACAAGAAATTTTCAGCAAGTTTAAAGGAAATAGTGCGGATAGATGTGAAATTGCTAAATATTGTATACAGGATTGTTGTCTTATTAATCGTTTGATTCATAAGCTAAAAATCATTGAAAATAATATTGGTATGGGTAATGTATGTTTGGTTCCATTAAACTTCTTGTTTCGGAGAGGACAGGGTATTAAGATATTCTCTTTAATTGCAAAGCAATGTATGGAACACGATACCTTAATTCCTGTAATTAAATCATTTAATGAAAATACGATTGAAGAAGAAGATGGATATGAAGGCGCTGTTGTTTTAAATCCAAAAGAAGGCATTTATTTAAATGAACCAATTGTGGTATTTGATTATGGTTCTCTATATCCATCATCTATGATTGCAAGAAATCTATCACATGACTGCTATTTGATGGATGAAAAATATCGCGTTGATGACCCAAATATTGAATATAAAGATGTATCATACGATTTGTACGAAGGTAAAGGAGATAAAAAAAAGAAGATTGGTGAGAAAGTTTGCACATTCGTTCAATATAAAGATGGTAAAAAAGGTATAATTGCTGATATCTTGGATATGCTTCTTAAAAAGCGTAAGACAACTAGAAAAAAGATTGAATATCAAAGTATTATTGATAAAAGAGGAAAAAAATATTCTGGACTTTGCACAGAAAAAGATGATAAATATGAATTATTGGATGTTGATACAAATAATAAAGTAACTATCAACAAATCCGATGTATCAGAAATATTAGAAACATATAATACATTTGAACAAGATGTATTTGATGCACTACAATTAGCTTATAAAATCACAGCAAACTCACTTTATGGACAAATTGGTGCGAGGACATCATCAATCTATCTTAAAGATATTGCTGCCTGTACAACTGCTACTGGTAGAGAAATGATTATGTTAGCTAAAAAATTCGTAGAGGATAACTATAATGCCGATGTTATTTATGGAGATACAGATTCTATTTTCTGTAAATTTCCATTAAAGGATAATGAGGGTAATATTGTTCAAGGCAAAGATGCTCTACCATTTGCAATTAAGACTGGAATAGATGTTGAAAAAGAAATAGCTAAGATTATGCCTAAACCACAAAAACTAAATTATGAGAAATCGCTTTATCCATTTATCTTATTTAGTAAGAAAAGATATGTAGGTAATTTGTATGAATTTGATGTCAATAAATACAAACAAAAATCTATGGGTATTGTATTGAAACGTCGTGATAATGCTCAAATTGTAAAGAAAATTTATGGTGGTGTTATTGATATAATATTAAAAAAACAAGATTTGCGAGCATCTATTGAATTTCTTCAAGATGAATTATCGGACCTTGTTGAAGGCAAAGCGCCAATTAACGATTTAGTAATTACTAAAAATCTACGAGCATCCTATAAGGATCCATCTAAAATTGCCCATAAGGTTCTTGCAGATAGAATTGGTGCTCGTGATCCTGGTAATCGCCCCGTTGTTAATGAAAGAATTCCATATGTATATATTAAAACAAATAGCACAACTGGTTTACAAGGTGACAAAATTGAAAATCCAGAATTTATTATTGAAAACAAATTAACACCTGATTATCTACATTATATTACAAATCAAATTATGAAGCCTCTTCTACAATTGTATGCTCTTTGTTTAGAAGAATTGCCAGGGTATGATAAGGATTATAGTTATTGGAATGAAGTAGATAAAAATTTACAAATTAAACCTATATATCAAGATGAAATAAAAAGACGTAATCGCATTGATAATCTAAAACTTCAAATGGTTAAAGCATTATTATTTGATAAATATATTGAGATTTTATCTGAACCTAAGAAACCTCGTAGTAAAAAAGTAAAAGAAATTCAAGATGCCAATAGTAATGTGGTTGTAGATACAAAACACGAAAAAATCAATTCAAAAAAAGTAGATACTACTATACCAGATGGAGTTTGTAAAGTTGATATTAAAATAACTAAAAATCAAAAATCTGGCAAAATTGTAGCAGATGCTAATATTGTAGATAATAAAACTAAAATATGGTGCTATCACAATGATGATAGTAAAGATAAAGAAACAGAAACTATTAAAATAATTAGTGAAATAATGAAACTTAATTCAGAAAAAACATATATGATTGCATTAAATAACAAAGCATTTGTTAAAGATTACAATGAGGCACTAATTAACTATATTGAACTAACAAAAAAACAAGATAGTAATATGATGGAAAATATATTTAAAACACAAAATTTAGGTGCATTAAAATTAGTTAATAAAATTAGGAAATTCTCAGATATCATATTAAATCACAAATCATTTTCATTTATCATTAAATAAATATTTAATAATACTATTTGCCTTTTCTTTACCAATACCTTCTATTTTACATAATTCTTTATTTTTATTATCACAATCTTTTAAAGTATCTATTAAAGATACCATATTGGGATAAGTTAATGCTATATTTTTTGCTATAACATTTGAAATATATGGTATTTGGGATAATTGCATAATATAGCAAGTATTTTCATCAATATTTTCTATTTTTTTCTTTTTCAGTTTTATGCAACTAGTATAGTCTGTATCTTGTTCGCCATTATTAATAAAATATTGAGGATTATCAATAATCCTTGTTGAAATTGTTAAGATTAATGTAGTTGTATCATTTATGTTTTTTGTATATAATACTCTGATATTATCTCTAAACATTGTATGTAAATATGCTCCTTGTAACATTAGTGATTTATTATACGTTTTAGATGATAGTACATCATCTCCTTCGATTATATATGATATTTGTTTTTGTGTATAATTGGCTAACATACGAGCTTTCTGCTCTTTATATCTCCCGTCTTGTATAGATGATTGTAAATCATTCGTAGTTTTTCTTTCAAATATAAAAAAAATATCATTATAAATAATATGTATATCACCTAATTCAATGTTTTCTTTGATAATTTCTATTTTATCATTATAAGTATCTAAATCACGAGATATTATATCTTCATATAATTTATGTTCTCTTGCATCAATTATTATTATTAGTTTATTAGACATAATATTAATTTTATTAACAATTTTTTATATGATAAATTAAAAATTGATTTGGTGATTATATTAAATCATATTACAATTGATAATGTCTACTACGTCAACTACTCAGGTACCTCAATATTTAATTTGCCCTATCACTCACAATATCATGAGCGAACCATATGTGGATAACGAAGGTAATTCTTATGAAGAAATGGCTATCAAACAATGGTTAATGAATAATAACACATCACCTATAACGCGTTCTCCATTGCGTGTATCGGATTTGAAACTTAATCGTTCTCTACGTGAGGCTATTCATGCATTCTTAAATCCAGAAATTGTTAATACACAAGTTGATCCAGAAGTTAAAGTAGATTTTATTATTGAAGAAGACCCAATTAAAATTAAAAGTAGTAGAAATTATAATATTGTAAATGTTTCTGTTAATCCAATCGATGGAAAAGTTGAAGTTCCAAATGAGCTTGTTATTGTTATTGATGTATCTGGTTCAATGAATGCCGCAGCTTATGTAGAGCAAGATAAAAGACAAGTAGATGTTGGCTTTACAATTCTTGATATTACAAAGCATGCTATTAAAACAGTTATTGAATCATTGAATAATAATGATAAAATTTCAATTGTTACATTTTCAGATACAGCAAAAGTAATATGTGGTATGACTAATATCAATGAATCAAATAAAAAATATCTGAAAAGTTTAGTAAGTAATCTCAATACGAAAGGTTGTACAAATGTATGGGCTGGTTTAAGCATGGGTCTTAAACAATTCTCAAATGTTGAAAATGATGATGTTTGTAATAAATCATTGATGTTTATGACAGATGGTATTCCAAGTGAACATTTGCTTCCACCAAGAGGTATTGTTGAAAGTCTAGAAAGAATTTTGAAATCTATGACAATTAAGCCAACTATTTATACATTTGGATTTGGGTATTCACTTGATACTAAGGTACTTGCTAATATTGCTAGCGCTGGAAATGGAACATTCTCTTTTATTCCCGATTCTGGATTTGTCGGAACTATTATTATTCATGCAATGGCCAATATTAAAACAACATGTGCTACTAATACTAATGTAAATATTATAACAAATGGTGATACAAAGATTAAAAAGATTTATGGATATAACAATGCAAATTGTGTTAAACTTAATACAATTAATTATGGACAAAATAAGGAAATTGTAATTGAATTTGAAAATGAAAATCCAGATTATTCCATTGAATTAGAATATAACTCTTATACAAATAATATTACTAATGTAAAAGCTGTTAAAAAAGATTATAAAGATAATACTGATATTATGATGCGTCTTGAATTTGTAGAATTATTGCAAAAAATCATTAATATAATGCCCAATAAAAATACAGCATCTATCTATATTAATGACTATATTAGTAAATATAATAATGATAGTCTTATTGTAAATGATTTAAAAGACCAAGTAAAGATGGCTATTTCAACCGATGCAATTTATGGTAAATGGGGTAAAAATTATCTTTATTCTCTTATGTTTGCTCACAAAGAGCAAAGATGTAATAATTTTAAAGACAAAAGTGTTTCTGAATATGGTGGAACACTATTTGGTGAGTTGGTAGATAAGATTGATGAAATTTATGCAAATATGGAACCACCTAAACCATCAAATCAAGTAAGAAATTGTGATGTATCTACGCGTGGAGGGGGGGCGACAACAAAGGGATTTACACGGGGTGGTGTGGATTTTAGGCAAAGTTTTCACAATGCCAGTGGTGGTTGCTTCCACGAAAATAGTAGTGTTTCTGTATATCCAAATATTACTAAGAAATGTAAAGACGTTATGAAAGAAGATTTGGTAATGACATCTAACAATACGTATTCCAAAGTTATCTGTGTTACTAAGATTAAATGTGAAAATAATAAATGTGATATGGTGAAGATTAATGATAGCTTGTCAATCACACCATATCATCCTATAAAAAAAACAGAATGGGTATTTCCAAATACTCTTAATAAAACTATTACATTTGATTGTGAATATATGTATAATTATGTTCTGGATAAGGACCATACTATCATTATTGGCAATACTATTTGTGCTACATTGGGTCATGGAATTATGGATAACGATGTTATCAAACATGATTATTATGGTACAGATAAAGTAGTTAATGACCTAAAAAGTTTTAATGGCTTTAATAAAGGTGTAGTTACATTTGGTCCTAATTGTATTATTAGAGATAATAAAAATAATGTTATCGCCTTCGATGTAAAAAGTGTATGCTAATAATCAATAATATTATAAAAAATATACAAACATATATTAATTCTTTTTTATTTTCATTTGAGAAACATTCTATGTTTTTAATTTCACTTATTACACTGGAACCATTTTCACAAAAAGCGTCTTCTATTGGTTTACTACCTCCACCTCCCATATCTACATATATATATTTTTATTATTTTGCGCATTATTCTTTTTATATAGTATATCATAAAAATCTTTTCTATCTGTAAAAATACAATCTATATCTTCAATAACTAATATTGATGTTTTTTCTGTATTAGATGCAGATGAAATAGCGGGAATCATATCATTATAAGTTAACTCGCTATTAATATTTAAATTACATATACATGCGTCACACAAAGAAGCAATAGCGTGTACTATGTATGAATTCTCGTAAATATGTTTGGTCTTCTTCCTATTGTAAATATACTTTTTACAATATTTAACATATTTTGTACATGATCTGTAATGTTATAAGGATATCTAATTTTGACTAGAATATCTGTATTTTTAGCTTTTTCTTTTTGATTCAATAATACTTCTTCTGTTATTGAAATTAATTCAATAATATTTGAGAACTCTATTTTTTTGTTAATTATATTTATAAGTTTATTGCATTCTTCAATAAAATAATTAGAATTAGCATTTTTTTCAAGGGCTTTTAAACCCTGATACTCGATATCTTCTAATTTTGTATGATAGTGTATTGAACATTATATTTCTTACATAAGCTATATATTCTTAAAATTCTTTGATATTGGGCACCAAATCCATCTTTATGACCAGTATAGTAAGTAAGATATAGAATTATATTTATTAATATAATTATAATATTTATATATATTAAAAAATGATATATAATTAAAAAATATACATAAATATACCAATGAAAAGCTTAATAATTGTAGAAAGTTTTACAAAAACAAAAACAATAAAAAAATATATAAATGATGATAATTATAGTGTAACTTTTTCAGGGGGGCATATTTATAATTTACCAAAGGAAACATTGGGATTTGATACAGATACATGGAAAATAGAATATATTAAAACAAATCCTAAAATAATAAGTAATATTCGCGAATTGGTGAGAAAAGCTGATATTATTTATCTAGCTGCTGATCCTGATATGGAAGGAGAAGCAATCGCAAATAACGTAAAGCATGCTATTAAAGATATTATTAAAGATAAAAAATGCCATAGGATAACATTTAATGAAATTACACCCGACGCTGTTAAGTATGCGATTAATAATCCTAGAAATATTGATATGGATATTGTAAATGCACAAGAAACGCGAAGAATTGTTGATAGAATGATTGGATATAAAGTATCACCAGTATTATGGTCAAAATTTAATAAAAATTACCTTAGCGCAGGAAGAGTTCAAATAGCCGGATTAATAATATGCATAAATCAGAGAAATCTAATCAATTCGAAGGAAATTAACAAATATTGGAAAATAGAAGCCAAATTTATATTTGATAAAAAATCCAAAAGATCTAATATAACAGGTACATTACAAGCCGATAATAATGACTATAAATCATATGATATAGATGATATAAAACGCATTATAAATAATTTAGAAATAATGTCAAAGTGGCAGATGTCTTTTGAAATAAAAACTAGAAGAGTATCGCCACCACCTCCATATACAACTACTACAATGCAACAAGATAGTTATAATAAATTTAAATTTAATGCAAAAAATACTATGAAAATTGCACAGGATCTATATGAAAATGGTTTAATTACGTATTTGCGAACAGATTCTACAAATATATCAGAAGATGCAAAAAAGAAGTTTCTAGGATATATCAAAAATACTTATACTGAAATATATGCTAAATATAGAACTTATAAAACAAAAGTAAGTAATGCTCAGGAAGCACACGAGGCTGTACGTATAACAAACCCAAATTTAGAAACTTGTCATTTTGAAGGATGTAATAGTGGGCATACTAAACTTTATGATATGATAAGAAAACGCACATTGGCATCATTAATGACTGATACAGAATACTCTGATATAGTTATAACAATAAATAATAATACTTATAAATTCAAAGCTATTAATAGTTATATGACATTTGATGGATTTAATATTGTTTATGGCAATAAAATAGAATCATATGATGAATTTATAAAATTACTAAAAGAACAATGTTATTTATATGAGATTAATTCAAATGGAAATATTGATGATATTCCATCAATGTATAATGAAGTGCAACTAATTAAACAATTAGAAAAACAAGGTATTGGTAGACCATCTACATATGCAACTATTATTGATAAGTTAATTGAAAAGAAGTATGTTGAATTGGGTCAAAATCCTCAACAAGAATATAATGTAGAAAATATGAAAAAAAAAGACAAGGATATAATTATTAGTAATAAAGTAATTAATCTTGGTGGAAAACAAAAGGATCTATTAATTCCAACTGAACTTGGCAATGATGTAATAAAATATATATATGATATAATGCCTTATTTATGTGATTTAAAATTTACTTCAAACATGGAGAATGATTTAGATGATATAATTAATGCAAAAAATAGTAAGAATGTTATATTAAAAAGTTTATATGGAAAAATATCGGCTTCTTTAAATACTTTAATTTTAGAACCTGTTAAAAAACAAGTTTGTGAATATAAAACAGGGATTATATCAACAAGATATGGATATTGTTATTATAATAAAGAGAAAAATCAGTATACCAATATTGAATCTTATTTAAAATGGAAAAAAATAAATACAAATCAATTAAAAGCAAATGAAATAAGTTTTCTAGCATCACTTCCTAAAAAAATTAAATATGAAAACCGAGATTATTATTTAAATATCGGAAAATATGGTTTATATCTCAAAGATGGCAATAATAGAAATATTAAACTAGAAAAAAAATTATGGGATAATTATATTAATTAATCATATGGCGACATACCCTTCTTTCCATTCTTATACCACGAACTAACATATTCATTATTCATATTGGGGTGAATTGTATTTTCATGATAATCAATATCAATGCAATTAGGTATATATTTTTTACATTTATCACAATACCATTCAAATTTTTTTTCAAACATACTTTATATAATTACTTTTTTTCTTTATCTTTAAGCATTTTACTTAAATTTTTATTAAGATTGTGTAATTCATATGCGATATTTGACATAGAAGTTGCAACATTAACTCCATATTCATCAGTAAAAAAACTATTAAATAAATTATATAAGTTTTCATCTGTTAAATCAAAATCTTCATCATCGTCTTCATCGTCACTATAATCTTCTTCTACATCAACATCTTCTTCACTGCCATCACTGCCATCACTACCATCACTATCAGTTATTACATCATCATCTTTTTCTGTTTCTTTAATATCTTTAATATCTTTAATATCTTTAATATCTTTATTAACTGCTACATCTTCATTATTGGCATCATCTCCTGATTCCTTAATAACACATTTAGCTTTTTTATTTTTTATTGGAGTATTCATTTCATCTATTTTACTCATGCTATTAATAAATGACATAAAGTCCAAGGTATCAAGTTTATCTTTTCCCATTGTTTTATGAATATAATATTCACAATAGTTCTTATATCTTTTTTTTAATATTAATTATTAAGGGAATAACAATAATGTATGAGATATATCTATACGTAATAGGTTTTCTAATAGGCATATTTTTATTAATATCATTGTTAAATTTCAAAATTACAAATAATTACAATGAAATTAAAGAACAAGATGATATAGAATATTTTAGTAATATAGAAAAAGAAAAATATATAATGGAAACATTCGAAGATAGCACTTATGATAATGAAGACGAACAAAATTATATTAATTGCAATAAAAATATAATAAATAATTTTAAGATTGATAGATTATTAAATAAACATTATTTAGTTACATTGATATCTTCGTATAATAAGGATAATTATGATGAAGATAAAAAAATATGGAATTTAGATAATAAAAATGCAATACATAGTACAGATGGTAATATTAAACTTGATAATAACCCAGAATATATAATTTTTCCCTTAAAACCAGAAGTTGGTGGATATAATATTAGTAATTCTAAAATAGAAATAACACCTAATTATGTAAAAGACGATTTGGGAATGAAATGGGAAGAATTAAAAATAGTACCTAATGATTTTATAGAAATTCAAGATGATGAATCACCCAAATTTAAAAAATTAATTTCGGCTTTGTCTTCGGGAAAAGTAAATTTTACTAGAAAAGAGGTAAAAGAATTTCCTAAAATAATTCATAATAATTATATCAAAGTAAATGAAAAAAAATATAAACCAACAATTGATAATTTAGATGTATTAAAAAATATTTCTATGTTATTTACTTTTAAATTAAACAATATAGATGGTGATATGGGTCAATTATTATTTTTAGAAAATTCCGATGAAGGCAATTTAATATCTATCAATATCATAAATTCTAATAAAATTAAAGTTAATAATATTGATGATAAATGTAAGGGTGATGCTAATTGTAAAAAATTCATTGAAAATTTACAAAATAGCATAAATATACACAATAATTATTATAATAATAATAACATATCAAATAATGAATTTAAAGAATACTTGGCTGAAAAATGCGAAGATGAAGGAGAATATGTTATCAATAAAAATATGTGCGAATATATAAAGAAAACTTATAATGATGAAATAGTTTATCATAATCAGCTTTATGTTAAGAAAAAATATACATTACAAATAAAAATAAACACTTATACGTATAATATTTATGATGTTAGTGAGGATATTTTTAGCAGCGAATATACATTTATGGGATTAACAATTGATAATAATGATATTAAATTTTATATAAATGATTTTGAATCATCTTTTAAAAAGCAAGATGACGAAAAATTAAGACCATTATATCCATATGTAATAAACAAAAATAAAAAGTGTGATATTACACTATATAGTTTTGCAATATTTAATAATACAATATGTGATGCTGATATGAAAGCCTATAAATTATATAATAATTATTATTTATACGGTATAAATAATGATGATTAATATATAAAAACACTTTTATATTATTTAATAAAACAATGTTAAAAGCAGCAATATATATATTAACACAAAATACACCTGAAAGAAAAATATATTTAAAAACTTGTTTATATTTTTTGTTTAAAAATTTTAATTTTAAATATAAATATCCTGTTATTATATTACATGATGGAGACTATGACAATAATTCTAAAAATGAAATTCTATTAAGTATTCGTGGAGAATGCAAAGATATTGTCAAATTTCAAGAACTAGATAATAATGATTTTAAAATTCCAGATCATATTGATAAAATAAAAATGGAAAAATGTATTAATGTTAATCCTGTACCATATTGGAGAAACAATAAATATAGAATTATGTGTAATTTCTGGATTAAACACTTTTTTAAATATTGCAAAGAATATGATTATGTCATGAGAATTGATGATGATAGTATTATCGAAGAACCAATTACAACAGATATGTTTCAAATAATGAATGATAAAGACTTTAATTATATATCAAATATAATACATATAGATTGTAGTATATGTAATTATGGTATGAAGGACTTTTTTGAAGATATTTATCCTAATAAAAAAGAAAAAATAAAAGAATTATTTATGGTTCATAAGTTGGATAATACAAGTAAATATTTTAATAAATTTAAAGAGATTTATTCAATTATAAATGAAAAAGAGTATAATGAAACAACTATTGATATGGCTATGCCATTAATGTATTATAATAACTTTTTTATTACAAAGCCTAGTTTATGGAATTCAAAAGAAATTAAAAATATTATAAATAAAATAGATAAGTTAGGTTATATATTTTATTATAGATGGGGTGATGCACCATTACATACATTAATAATGACATTATATGATAACAAAAAAATATCTAAATTTTCATTTAAATATAGTAAAAGACATCAACGAGAAGCTTTTAAAGATGATGATGGAAACCTACATAGTTTCATGCCATCTACATATGATAATAATAGTTGCATAAGTAAAAAATAATTATTTTATAGCATTTATTATAATTTTCATTTGTTCATAATCAATATCTCTATGTTTGACATAAATGCCAAAACATTTATTTCTATAAAATATAATATCTTTATTATTTTTAATATATTCTATAAAATGACTAATAGAATTACTATCCTTACTAAAATGAGGTACTTCACAGAAATGTTTTTGGTTTATTTCTTTAGGAGTTACATTTTTATGTTCTCTTACATAAATACCCAATGATACATCATCAATAATATCCATTCTAACTAAATTCATATTATTTACAATTTCTTCAACTGCTTTTTTAGTAAATATAATTGATGTTCCAGAAGCAAATAGTGTACCACGCCATGTTGAATCTAACATACCTCCACCCGTCCATTGTAAATTAACTAATTTACCAGCACCATAATAATCAATGGGATTTTTATCTAAATAGCTAATTAATCTATTAAAATCTATAATTGTACTAATATTACTTCTTATAAGATAATCATAATCAAAGTTATTTAAATATTTGAAAGCTAGTAAAGTTTTTTTTAAAATACCTGGAATAAATGTTTCTTTACCATTTATATGTATAATATTATTTTCAATATAATATTCACTTCCATAAATACTTTTAACATATTCATTATATTTTACAAAATATGTAGTTACATTATCATTAAATTTTTTATAATAATTACTTAATAGTTTTTGCATATTTTCATAAGTACCTTCTTTGATATTATCACTGAATTTAGAATTTGAATATATAATAATATGAAGAATCTTCATTATTATTTATATATTATCTATTATTTATATATTATAAATCAATATCTATATTTTTTCACTATTATCACTATTATCACTATTATCACTATTATCACTATTATCACTATTATCACTATTATCACTATTATTATTTTCTATATTTAAGAATCTTAGTTTATTATATGATTCAGAGTCACTATCTTCTGAGGTAGAACCACCGAAGTTAATATGAGTATCCTTATCATTTGTCGCAGAAGTATAAGAACTATTATAATATTCATTTTTTAAAGTATTTGAAAAATTATTACCATTTAATATATCAGGATATTTATCCAAAGATATTTTGTGTACGATATCTACTTTATTTGATTGAAATTCTCTTTTTGATACTACAACAATATCACCTTTTTCAATTAATACGCGCTTATTATACTTTCGCATATTACCTCTTATTACACCAACAACTTCATCTCCACAATTTGTAATTAAGTTAACACGACAATTGCCCAATAATTTTTTAACAAGACCATATTCTTCGCAATCAAAATTAATTTCATAGTTTTCATTTTTTTTACTATTAAAATTTTTTTTCTTTTTTCTAATAGATGTTTGATACATTTCTTTTAATAATAATTATAGAATGAAGCTTTATATTATTTAATAGAGATATATAAGAATATTAAATATATATTTATTATAAATGGATGACAATAGTATTATTACACCAAAATTTTTAAACGACTCGTGGGTTATGTATTTTCACGATCCTTATGATATTGAATGGGATACAAATAGCTACAAAATGATAGGACAAATGTCAAATGTCGAAGATTTTATTTATTATTTTAAATCATTTAATAATTTATTTAAAAAAGGTATGTTTTTTATTATGAGACTAGATATTATGCCTCAATATGAAGACGAACTTAATATAAATGGTGGTTGTTTTTCTTTTAAGATTTATCCAGAAGATTTAGAAAAAAGATTTTTTAATTTATGTGCGAATGTATTAGGTGAAAATATTGGCAAAGAAGATGATTATATAAATAATATAAATGGTATATCAATAAGTCCTAAAAAATTCTATTATATTGCTAGAATTTGGATTAAAGATAATAAGTATGCTAAAAAAGATTTATATAATTTTGATATTCCTAAATATTCTTCTTTAATGTACAAAAATCATATATAAGACTTGGGTTATTACTATTTTTTATGAGATGTTATATCAATTACTTTATAAATTATATTGTATATTAAAAACTTTTTTAATTTATGTTACTTTACCTATAAGAGTTTTTTTGGTTTATTTAATATTTTTTATTGGAGTATATATATTACATTTTTTGAAAAAAGATAATGATATTAAATATTGTGTTTTGACAATGGGTAAAATGATGTTATATATTTTATCAATAAATATCAAAATATCTAATGAAGATTACATTAAATATATGAATTATTTGTATAGTGAAGAAAAGTATCTATGTGTATTTACACATACAACATTAGTTGATATGATTGTATTATTTGGAACTTTACCTAAATGCGGACCAATAATGAATAAACAAAATGAATTTAAATATATATTATATGATGAAAATATAAGTGATAAATTAGGAGGTATATTACTTGATAGGTCTAAAATGGGTGGAACAACAGAAATTATGAAGAAAAAAATAGAAGCTAGAAAATGCGGACAAGCACCATTATGTATTGCACCAGGTAAAGGTATACCACCTAAAATACCAGGAAATATATCTAATTTTAAAGGAAGTGGTGCATTTGTAAATAAAACTAAAATACTACCAATAATAATAAAGTATCAAGATGATTCATTAAATTATAATGAAGAATTCGGCGAATCAATGCTTCATAGTTATTTAAAAGTATTTTTAGTAGAAAATTATAATATTACTATAAAAATCGGTGATATCATTGAACCCGATGAAAAAGAAAGTGTAGAAGAATACAAAGATAAAGTTTATAATATAATGAATAAAGATTATAAAAATATATAAAAAAACATTACAAAAAAAAGATATATTGAATATGATAAATAAGCTTTATTTATTATTAAAAACTTTTATAAATTATGCTACTGCTCCATTTAGATTATTTATCGTATATATGCTTATGATTATTGGATTAATAATTTTAAAAAATACTAAATCAGAAGGTAATATTAACATTATTGTATCTACATTTTTTAAATTAATGATATTCTTCATGTCTTTAAAAATAAGCATATCAAACGAGGATTATATTAAATATATGAAATATCTTTATAGTAATGAAAAATTTTTGTGTGTTTTTAATCATACAACATTAGTTGATGGACATTTATTGTTTAGTGTTTTCCCTAGAATGGGTATAGTTTTATATAATCAAAAAGAGTTTGAATTTATAGCATTTGATAAAAATGCTGTAAGTAAGTTGGGTTCTATTCTAATAGATTATAATAAGAGAAATGGTGTTACACAAATAATTCATGATAAAGTAAAAAATAGAAATATAGGCGAATCTATTATATTTATCGCACCATGTAAAGGTATGTCTTCTCAAAATCCCGGTAATATTTCTGAATTTAAAAGTTCGGGTGCATTTGTAAATAAAAGTAAAATATTACCTATAACTATTAAATATGAAGATGATACACTAGATTATAATAAAGAATTTGGGGAATCGGTTATTAATGCATATTTTAAATTATTTTTAGTTGAAAATTATAAAATAAAAATTAATGTTGGTGATATTGTTAAACCAGATAAAAATGAAAGCATTAAAGAATATAGAGATAGAGTTTATAATATTATGAATAGAGAATATAAAGAAATGAAAGTCTAGTTAAAATATAAGAATAATTCATGATAAATGTAATTCATTATACATTAATACCTTTTAAGATTATTTTATTTGTGATATTAATAATACTTGGAATTTTTATTTTAAAACATACAAAAGGTGATAGTAATATAACAACATTAATAATTGTATTTTATAAATTTGTAGTACATTATTTGATGTCTTATAATATTGAAATATCTGATGAAGATTATAATAAATATATGAAATATCTTTATAGTGACGAAAAGTTTTTATGCGTTTTCAATCATGTATCAACATTAGATGGACTTGTATTATTAAGTATCTTTCCTAAATTGGGGTTCGTTTTAAATAGATTTGAAGAATATAAATACATAAATTTTGATGATATAGCTAATGAAAAAATTGGTGGTATATTTGTAAATACTAGTGAAAAAAATAATACTACATGTAAAATTGAAAAAAAAGTTAATGAAAGAAAAAAAGGAGATAATATTTTATTTATATCTCCGTCTGCGAATAAATTACCAGATGAATTAGAAAGTATAGCTTATTTTGAAAAAAACGGAGCATTTATAAAAAAACCTAATATATTACCAATATTAATAAAATTTCAAGATAATTCTTTATATTTTTATAATGGATCAAATATATATAATAGAATTGAAAATTTTATAAAAATATTTTTACCTGAAAATTATAAAATAAAAATTAAGGTTGGTGATATTATAAATGCATACGAAAATGAAAGCTTTGAAGAATATAAAAAGAGAGTATATAAAATAATGAACAAACATTATAAAGAAATGTGATATAATAATTATTAATGAAGGACTTAGGTATTATTGTTGCAGCAACTACAAATGGTGGTATTGGATATAAAAATGCTTTACCATGGAGTATACCAGAAGAGTTGAAACTTTTTAGAAAAATAACTACATGTGTAGAAAATGATAAAAAATATAATTGTATCATTATGGGTAAAAATACATGGTATTCGATACCAAATAAACCTTTAAAAAATAGAATTAATATTATTATTACTAGTAATGAATATAAAAAAATGAAAAATGAAGTTGATAATAATGATAACATTATTGTTGTGAAAGATTTACAGGAAGCAATAAATCATTTAAATAGAACAGATAGTATTGAAAATGGATTTATAATTGGTGGTTCACAGCTTTACAATGAATGTCTAAAAAAAAACTTAGATAAAATTAAATATGTATATTTGAGTATTATATTTGATAAAAATTATAAATGTGATAAATTTATAGAAACAAAAATAATTTATGACAATTTTATAATTAACAAAGAAGATATAATAACAACAGATAAATATATATCAATGAAGGGAATTAATAAAAGCTATCCAGTTATTTATGATGAACCACCTGACTAGATAAGCAGTTGGCATAATAAATTCTCTATATATATTGGTTCTTTACATTTGTTAGTTTGTGATAACATATAGTCTGTATTAGTACCAATTTCTATAATTTTCATTTTTAATTTATCTTTATATATTTTATAATTTTTTTTTGCTATTTTTGGATATTTAATATTAAAATAATGGTCTCCATCATCATCTACTAATTTAATAAAATCGTGTATTATTTTTGATATAGTAATATTATATTGACAACATTTATAAGATAAAATTCTTATTTCTTCTAAATTCTTTGAATTAAATGTTTTAACAAAATTTACAAATGGTGGATAATTATAATTTATAAATGATTTTGTTATTAATTCTTTGCTATTTGTCCGCTTTTCATTATCTGTTATAAATATACATTTAATAATATCTCTTGTTTTTGTAATAGCTAAATATTCATTAATAGACATATCTAAATCTTTTTTATAAATATCTTTTATTTCTTCAAATGAAAATAAAGGTATTCTAAAATTGCGAAACCTACTTAAAATAGGCATCTCTATTTTTGATATATGATGTGTTGTTGCAATAAAAGTGATATTGTTTTGAAATCTTTCTAATAATATACGAAACTCGTAATAATGTCTATATAATAAATTAATATGTTTTAGTATAATTAAATGTTTATTAAAATCTATACTTTTTGCATTTACAATATGAAGTAAGAAATTAGTTATTTTTTCTATATTTTTAATATTTTCAGGATTCATTAAGTCTATTTCAATAAAATGTTGATTTTCATTATAATAAATACTTTTATCCCAAATATGAGAAGTTCTATAAAATTTTTTTTTATTAAATTTTTGCATTAATACAACTTCTATCATTAAATCAATTGGAAAACCATATGCACAATATACTAATATATTATTAGGGGACAATATAATATTCTTAACAATATCATAATATTTTTTATTATTGCATATTATATCTGGAAATTTTACTTGTAATTTATCCCACGCACTTTCTATCATATAAATATTTAATTCATTATATAATTATTAGTTTATATGAGCATATACGGTAATTGGTTTAATGAAAATATTAGTGTAAATACATATCCATATAATCATGTTGTAATAAATGACTTTTTAAATTATAATTATTATAATAGTTTGATTTATAGCTTACCTAATAAAGTAAATGATGATTTTTGGTATTATTGTAATCCAGTTGAAGTTAAATATGTATTAGATAAAAAAGATAAAATTAGCAAAGAAGTTAATATTTTGATAAATTATTTATCAAGTGATACTTTTGTTAATAAATTAAAAAGTATATTTGATATCAATGATATTTCAGCTGATAATACGTTACATGGTTCTGGTATTCACTATTATCCAAGAAATGGAAGATTAAATATGCATTTGGATTATGAAAAGCATCCCATATTGAAAAATAAACAAAGAAGATTAAATATTATATTTTATTTAAATGATGTATGGTGTAATAAATGGAATGGGGCAACCGAATTATGGGATGACAAAATGACTAAATGTATTTATAAATATTATCCAGAGAAAAATAAAGCAATTATATTTGAAACATCTGAAATGAGTTGGCATGGTGTACCTGAAATTATAAAATGCCATGAAGGTATGTATAGAAAAACACTGGCTTTATATTATATATCTCCGTTGAAATCTAATTCTACAAAAAAAAAATTAGGTGCTGATGAAGATGGTTTTAGGAAAAAAGCGGTATTTGTCAAAAGACCATTTGATAAATATGACGAAAGAATGGAAAAGCTTTATAAAATAAGACCATTTAGAAGAATAACAAATGAGGATATGAATGAAATATGGCCTGAATGGAGTATTAACAACATAATATAAAGAATAAAATATCATTATAATTAAAATAATGTATATAGAAATATTTGAATTAGATAAAAATAATTTATCTGAATATACACGGGATTATATTAAAAATAAATACAAAAAAATTGCATTAGAATGTCATCCTGATAAACTTTGTAACATTAAAGATGAAAATCTTAAAAATGTTAAAACAGAAAAATTTAAAAATGCTTGCATTGCATATAAAAAAGCAATTGATGATTTTGATAATTATGGTTGTTTAACAAATGGGTTTAGTAGTTATGAATATAATTTTGATGATCTAGGTAAAGATTTTGATATGTATAATGATATGGATTGTAAATTTTGGAATGATATATATGATGATTTTTTTTCAAATAAAGAGGAAATTGAAAAGACCTTTATTGATGTTGCTAAAATGTTTTTAAGTAAGGGTATTAGAAATAAAAAATACTATAATCCATCTACATCTGTAATTAAACATAGTATTGTATTACCATTGTTATATTATGATTTAATAAATACTAAAAAAAAAAAATTACAAATAACGTTAAAAGGTGTTGAAGAACTATTTAATATTAGTATATTATGTAAAAAAGAATATCCTTGTTTAACGCGCCAATATATAGATGATAATGGTGTAGAACATGAAATAGAAATAAAAATGATATTAGGAAGAGATGATGAAGATAAATCAATATATAAACATATATTTAATGATAATGGTACTATTGATTTAATAACAAAAATAAATATAAACTTATATGAATATTTATCTGGAACAACAAAAATTATTAATTATATTGATGGTAACTGTATAAATCTAGAAATTAAACCACTTAATCTAAATAAAATAATATTAGAAGGCAAAGGTTTGCTTGGAGGTAAATTAATAGTTAATATTAATTATATAAATATTAATATTGATGAGTGGAATAAATTATCAGATGAAAATAAAGAAAATATATTATTATTATTAAAAAGTATATATAAATAAATAATGTATTTTTAAATTAATGAAAAAGATATTAATATTATTATATATATATTATTGTGAAGGGTTTATAATACCATTAACTAAATTTCATCATAGTAAACTAAAACTCAATAATAATAAAATTCAAAAAATCCCATTAACAATATGCAATTTTAAAAAAATTAATCCAGTTATAAAAAATTATAAATTAAAAATATATGGTATTGAATTAACAAATGATATATTAGCAATTGCATTAGTTTATTTTGTTCAAGGTATTATAGGATTATCAAGTTTAGCAATAACATTTTATTATAAAGATACATTACATTTAGAACCATCGGAATTATCATTTTTGGGATCAATTACTACAATTCCATGGATAATTAAACCATTATATGGTTTTATATCAGACACATATCCTTTATTAGGATACAAGCGTAAGGGATATTTGATATTATCTGGTTTGTTAAGTTCTTCATCTTGGTTAACAATGTCTTATTTAGTAAATAATAATTACGATGTAAAATATATATCTATATTTCTTCTAACATTATCTTCACTTGGTATAGCGTTTTCTGATGTATTAGTTGACGCGATTGTTGTTACAAAATCAAAAAATAAGGAATTATCTGGTTCATTACAAAGTATATGTTGGACATCTTCATCAATTGGTTCTATTATATCATCTTATTCGTCGGGATTTTTATTAGATAAATATGGTATATCTTGGATATTTAGTTTAACAGCATTATTTCCTTTAATTACTGCATTTGTTGGATTATATATTAAAGATGATAAGGTTATTAACAATAACACAAATATATATATTAATAAATATAAGGAGCAATTTAATCTAATAATAGAATCTTTTAAAAATAAAGAAATTTTATATCCATTATTATTTATGTTTTTATGGCAAGCTATGCCATCATCGGGAAACTCATTATTTTATTTTGAAACAAATGTATTAAATTTTAATACTGAATTTTTTGGAAGACTCTCTCTTGTATCATCAATATCATCAGTACTTGGTATATATATATATAATAATCATTTAAAAAACATATCATATAAAAAATATTTTAAATATATAACTATTTGTGGATTTTTATTTAGTTTGACACCTTTAATACTAGTATCGCGAACAAATGAATTATTGGGATTACCCGATAAAATGTTTGCAATTGGCGATGATATCGTATTAACAATATTAGGTCAAATTGGATTTATGCCAATATTAGTACTCGCAGCAAAAATATCTCCTCAAAATATTGAGGCTTCATTTTATGCAACTATAATGTCTTTAAATAACTTATCAAGTATGATGAGCTCTATAACAGGTGGTATAGTAACAGAATTATTCAATGTAAATTCTAATAATTTTGACAATTTATTTTACTTATTATTATTTACAAATGTAGTAGGATTATTACCATTGTTATATTTAAATTATTTGCCAGATGATGAAAATAAAAAATGATATAAGAATATATTACATTTATTATATGTAAAATAGTTTGCCGTTATGTAATACTTTAATAAAGTTTCTTTTATTAGTAAGGTATTAGTATTCTGTATAGGATATACCCAGCAATTTTCAAATGATATATTAAATAATACTTTATTAGTAAGGTATTAGTATTCTGTATAGGATATACCCAGCAATTTTCAAATGATATATTAAATAATACTTTATTCGTAAGGTATTAGTATTCTGTATAGGATATACCCAGCAATATATAAAAAAATGCTTAAATAACCTTCTTACGGGAAGAGTTATATAATATATATTTTGTGTTATTTAATTTTTTTAATTGTATATAAATATATATATTATTATATAATAATAATGAATAATTATATTACTAATGATAATAATCTATCTATAATAAAGATATGGCATTCAATCAAAAAAAATTTAATTAAAAGAAAACCTAAATTGGATTCAGATAATATAAATGATTTTTTATTTAATAGGTCTTTAACAAAATTTAGTGCTTCAGATATTTTTTTAAAGAAAAAAATGATTAAAAGCAAATCATTTAATATGAAAAAAGAAGATTTTTATAGCGACTACGAACCAATTATTTAAAATTATTTCTTTCGCGGTTTTTCAAATATTCAATTCTAGCTTTTTTTTGATTGATTATATTTTTATAATCTTTATTTAATGTTGGACTATAAAGCATTTTATAGCGTGGTACATTATAAATATGTGAAGGTGGTTTTTTGTTATCACTTTGAGTCTCTAATGTAATATTTGGACAACTTACACACCTTATTAATTTAATCTTATGGTTTTGATAACAATTATATACATTAGGTAATATACAGAGAATAGTCAAATTGATTAGTTGCTTCAACATTATTTATGTTTAATAATATTATTAGAAAAACAAAGTATCAATTTTTACACTTCACTTGACAAAACTTTAATTTTTTATATTCCTCTAAATTCATTGTACCCATTTTTAAATTACAATTTTTACATATTGGCTTCATATTATTGTAAGAAGTTTCTCCGCCAAGTGCATGTGCTATTATATGACCACATTGCATATTATTAAAGTATAACTCTTCTTCACATGTATAACATATACCTTTATCACATTGATTTTGATTTATTTTTTTCCAGATTTGTATTTTCAATTCATTTGATATTTTTGGTCTTTTTTTGTTTTTATCTATGTCACGAAGAAAATCATTACATATTTCGCTTATTTTTTTATTATTTATTAATGCATATAGTGCTAAATCCAACCATTCAAAATTGCTAAATATTGATAGATAACAAACATCACATTTTTCATTAATAGCTTTATTTTTGCAACTTTTGAATTTATTATTATCAACCGGATTTATCTGATTATCAGCAATGCTATCTAAATAATCATTAATTTCAATAATCACATTATAAACATCCTTAATTCCTTTATTGTGTTGCTCTAACTTTCCTTTAAAATCTCTTACTTTAATATTGTGAAGCATACATTTATAAGATATATTAGGACAACGTGTATTTTCTCTATCTTGATGAATATATGCTCGTGTAAATTTACTAAATAATGACTGAGCCAAATCTCTATCAAAATTAACTATATTTCCAATTGGTTTAATTGGAGAGTTTTTATTAATTTTATTAAAATATTCTTCAACTTCGCTATAATTATTTACATAATATATCACCAGTGGTACTATAACATTAGTAATACTATATCCTCTGTCATTTAATTCAGCAAAGGCTATTAATCTATGCTGACCATCTAATAAATATCCAATTTTATCCTCTTCAATGTATGCAACTGTAAACGTTTGCAACATTGAAAAATATCTGTTTGTATTATATTCATTAATTTGGTCTGTAATCATATCTTCAATATGTTTATTATCAAGTAATCTTTGTAATTCAGGAGTTTTATATTTATTTATTATATTTGTTATTTTTTCTAATTTAATTTCTGGATGCTTTACCATTTTCAAGAAATGTTATAATATTATATTGATTAATTTTTATATATTGAATGATAATAAAATTGTCTAGTTCAAAATCAAGTAATAGTGATATAATATTAAGTAAATCAAATAAACATCCTATAAATAAAACTAATATATTATTATGGCTTGATAAATGTGATAAATCTGTCAAATCAAATAGCTAATTAATTTATTTTAAAAACGAAACATATATAATTTAGTTTATTTATTAAATATTACAAAAAAAAGCTATAAGTGACAACCATACAAACCTAATTTTTCAAAAATAAGTAGTTCTTCAAGTATATCAAAAACAAGCAAAAAAAGAGCAACGTCTATATAAATTATATGCTATAATTATAGAATATGAGTAAAATACCAAAAGAAGCTATATGTATTAGAAATACAAGTACGTGGGCTCATGTAAAACCAAATCATAAGTTTGATTCAGCTAAATTCAATAGAGAAGAGATTTTACAAGATTTACCATTAATGTCACCTAAAATTCACGCAATGTTAAATAAAATAAAAGAGCTAGATGCTGAAGATATGAGTAATGATGGTAAATATTATAAACACATTATATATAGTGATGTTACAGGTGTAAATGGTGCTAAAATGGTAGCATCATCATTAATAGCTAATGAATACCAGCTGGTATATAATAAAGGTAAATTTGTAAATAATTTACCTCAATCTAACTATACTTTTGGTTTATTAACAACATCAACTGTTTATCAAAAACCATTAACCGTTGGTTTAAAAAAAAATATGATGGCTAAAATGAATAAACGCCCTGAAAATGTAAATGGTTCTAATATGCGTTTTATAATTTTAGATTCTGGATTTAAAGAAGGCATTGATGTATTTGATGTAAAATATATGCATATTTTAGAACCATTAACAACAAAAGCAGAAAATACACAAGTTATTGGTAGAGGAACACGTTATTGTGGTCAGTCAGGTCTACCATTTAAACCAAATGTAGGTTGGTCATTAAACGTATACAGATATAATATTAATTATAATGAAGATATGACATTACATGATTTATATATAAAACATAGTAATCAAAATGTAAATGCTCTCAATTTTACAGCTGATATTGAAGACATCATGATAGCAGCAGCAGTTGATTTACCATTAACAGAAAATATTCATATGTTGAGCACTAAAAATAATAGATTTTATGACGATATTATGAAATTAATACAAGATAAAGAAAATAAAAAATCTAAACCTGTTAAAAAAGATTTAATTAAAATTGTTAGTAATATACATGGAAAAATATATACTAATGAAAAAAAAATAGATTGTAAATTTAAATGTAAGGGTCCTTTTGAAGAATTAGAAGAAGCAAATTCTATATTATTAGCAGCAGTAATATATGATATTGATAAATTAGAGGATAGATATAGAAAGGAAAAAGGAAAAATAATATTAGGTAAAAAAATATTTGATAATAGAATTACTAATGGTAAATTATTAAATGCTTTATTAGAAAAATATCCAAAACCAATATTATGTAATTATTTAGATAAACGCATGAGCTATTGTGATGCTGTTAATAAAATATGGTTACGTCCATTATTTATGTTTAAAATATTTGGTGATAAAATAATAGAAAATCTCAAATATTATAAACGTAAAGGTTTAATAAATGAGAAAAATTATCAAGAAACCTTAATGTTCGCTGAAAAATATAAAGCCATGTCAAATATTAAAAAGCCTCAAATATTACCCATTCCACCAATGGAAAAAATGAAATATCTAGATTTACATAATTATATAAGTTTACATTTTAAAGATTTTAAATCTTCATCACTTCAAATTAAAAATAAGTGTGTTTCAGAACCTGAAACAGATAGCAAGAAAAAAGAATATGAAATAGTCAAATTCTCAAATACACAATCTTTTGTACAAAACTTTTTAACACCCGAATCTCCTTACAAAGGATTATTCTTATATCACAGTGTTGGTTCTGGCAAAACATGTACGGCGATAGCATCTGCTACCAAAAGTTTTGACGAAAATGATTACACTATATTATGGGTTACTCGCCATACATTAAAAGAAGATATTTGGAAAAATATGTTTGAAAAAATTTGTAATATAAAAATACGCGAAATGTTGCAAAATGGTAAGATATTACCAAAAACAAAAGCAGAACGAATGGCTTTATTAGGCAAAAATTGGTTACAACCTATTTCTTATAAACAATTTACTAATTTAATTAAAGGTAAAAATAAATTTTATCAACAAATGGTTGCTCGTAATGGTAAAGAAGACCCATTTAAAAAAACATTAATAATTATTGATGAAATACACAAAGTATATAGTGATACATTATCTAGATTAGAAAAGCCCAATCCAGAAGTATTACAAGATATGGTGCAAAAATCTTATAGTGTGTCTAAAAAAGATTCTCTTAAATTATTACTTATGTCTGCAACACCAATAACAGAAGACCCAATGAGTGCTGTAAAGATATTAAATTTGTTATTAGAAGGTGATGATAGATTTCCAGAAGATTTTGAAGAGTTTAAATCATTATATTGTAATGATAACGGTTTATTTAGTAATTTAGGTTCTTTTAGTTTTATAGATAAGGTATCTGGGTTGATTAGCTATATTGATAGAAGCAATGATCGTAGTCAATTTGCTTATCCTGTAATGAACGATATAATATTAAATATAAATACAGAAGTAGCAACTAATCAAAGAATGGTTGAAATAGAACAACGACTAGAAGTATTGGAAGAAAATAAATTAAATACAGATAAACAATTCAATAAACAACAAATCAAAGAGTTTACAAAAGAAATCAGCGAGCTAAATAAAGAGAAAAAACAATTATATAAGCAAGATACAGAACCAAAATCCGTTTTAGATTTTGTTAATAAGTGTTTCAGTAAAACAAAAACCAAGGACTTAAAGAAAGTCTAAGATATACTTACTGCGTAATTATTTATATAACAATTTTACAAAATCTTAATAGGGTAATATGATATTGTTATATTCTTTAATAGTTTCTCTAATATTATTTGCATTATATTATTATATTAATAAAAATAATGAAGACAAAAATGAAGATTATAATGAAAAAAAA
>Ga0222718_10000251_pt1 | contig 57947 bp, 43 predicted proteins | sample C33_27DmetaG_FD_165045 | JGI IMG/M metagenome (GOLD analysis project Ga0222718, IMG submission 165045) | Estuarine water microbial communities from San Francisco Bay, California, United States - C33_27D | ecosystem: Environmental > Aquatic > Marine > Unclassified | place: USA: California... | reverse complement strand
GACGCTCTTGACTTTCCTTAATCATGCGAATTTCGCGGTCTTTTGATTCAACTAGTTGAGCCTTCTCATCAGCAGCAGCCTTGGCTTCTGTGATTTGTTGCTCTTTGTCTTCTAGTGCCTTCATTAGTTTAGCGATTTCCTTGTTCTCATTTAAGTGAGTAATAGCAAATTCACTAGCAAAGGCTTCGAATAGACGACGTCCAAAGTTGTTCTCGCGAGCAATTTGAATGTCTTCTTTTAGTTGAGTCAATTCAGACTCTAGTTTCTTGCCTACAGACTCCTTAACAAGTGCAGCAGATCTGGCAACAAATTTGTCTTGTAGTTCGGCTAGTTTGGACTTGGCTTCTGCTACTAGACGTACTTTTGTTTCTACTACGTCTTGCTTGTCTTTTGCAAACTCTTGAATTTCTTCTGCTAGAGCCTTGATTACAAACTGCTCAAGTTTCTGTGTAGATTCTTGTGCAACTTTGCGATCAGAGCGCAACTCTTTGATTTCTTCTGCTAGTTTTCCAACTAGGAATTTATCAAACTTGCCAGCGGCTTCGCTCATACGCTTGTTAAAACGTACACGGTCTGCTGCTAACTGTTGCTTTTCCTCAGCAAATTCTGTGAGTTCTGCTTGGAGACCTTCTGTGACCATCTTGTCTAGAGCTTCGACCATTACGCTTTTATCGTGTTCATAGCGTGTAGAGAACTCGTCGCGCATTTCTGTGCGAATTTGTTCACGTGCTTCATTAAGTTTGGATTCCCAGGCTTCGTTAATTGCAGTCTGAGTTTCTTCGTTAATGATACCACTGTCTACTAATGGTTTGATAGCATCAAACATGGATCATTCTCCTGTTATATTTTTAAGTCTTTGATGAGGCGAGTTACTTCCTCACGCAAATACTTCTGTACCTTTTGATCAGCACCGGCATCTTTTGCCATTTCGAGTACCCTGTGTCCGCCACGCATATTCATTAAGCCTTCATAGACTGCTTTTGGATATGCATTTGGAGCACTGGGCTGTGCTACAATATCAACTGTGACTATATCAAAGTCACTGACGTGTCCAGTACCCTCGTTAACGTTACCGCTACCTCGACTGCTTACGCCTAACTTCACACCTGATTCCAACATAGTTTGCACTAGTTGGCCCATAGGTGTTGGAAGAACCTTTAATTTACCAAATCCATTGGGACCGTCCATCCACATTTCTGTAATCATGTGGCTAACTCTGTCTAGGTTAATTTTTAAATCGTCTGGGTGATCTACTTCACCTAACACGCTGTAACCTTCTTGGATTTGTTTGTTAACATTACCTACAGCATCGGAAATTTCACTAACGGGGTATACTCTTTGATTGGCGTTTTTAACGCCGCCCTGTATGAATATACCCTTCATATAGAGATTTTTACCTTTGCCGTCAGCATTTGCTTCCGCTATAACTTCCATTCTAGCGTTGTCAAAGGTTAAATGCTCTTGTAGTAAGTTCATTAGTGATTATGCCTTATACTTTACCTGCACCGGATACTTTTTTCATATCTGGCTTTGTGGTCATTCCCATGCTTGTACTCTTTGGTGTGGCGCCGCCTTTGTCTTCGCCGCCTGCGTCGAAGTCAACTGCTTTACCGCCCATGTCGTTTTCGCCAGCAACTACAGACTCAGTGTTTGTACCTGCTTCTTCAGATTCAACTGGCTGACCAACTTTTTCTAAGTATTCACGGATCCACTCAGATTCTGTCATTTTGCGACTTTTCTTGGATTCAGCAACTTGAGGCTCTTGCTCTTCAGCAACTTCCTCTTCCTCAGCAACTTCTTCTTCCTCAGCAACTTCTTCGGTTTCCATAGTGTGCATTGTTTCAGCCATATCGCCTTCGTCGCCGCCCATGTCCATGTCCATGTCGCCTTCTTCTTCACCCTTGTCGCCCATTAAAGCATCAAATTCTGCTTTTAGTTCGTCAAGTGCGTCTTCTAGATCCATAACACGGTCTTCGAGTTCTTCGTCGTCGCCGTCCTCATCGCCTTCTTCCTCGCCGTCTTCGTCGTCCATGTCCATTTCGACTTCTTCTTCGTCATCCATTTCCATTTCGTCGTCTTCGGCTTCAGCCATACCTGTTTCATCTGTAGTGATTTCGTCTACCATATTGGCCACTTGATCACCGCCGACTTCTTCTAGGTCTTCTTCATCAATCAATGATTCGTAGATTTCACGACTCTTTTCTACAACGATGCTGTGGAAAAGTTCACGTGCTTTGTCTTCGTCTTCATTAATGATGTACTCAATTAGTTGTTCATATTTGCTCATGTGTTCGTTCCTTTTAAAAAAACCATGGTTTAAAATTCTGTATAGTTATTTACAGAATATACGCATTTTATGGGTTAAATGGGCATTTTTTGACTGATTTTAGTGACTAATTATAGTCCTAAACCGCCACCTGCGGGCTGTTGAGGTGGTTGATACTGTTTTGACACTTTGTTCAGCATCTGTTCATGCTCTAATTTACGTGTGTCATTCATGGCACGTAACTTGTTTAATCTATCCAAAGTCAAGCGAGTTTTACGTGTGTCAGTGGCACGAATAGCACTGTTATCGTCTTTTTCAGAATAATAACCATCTGGTATTTTTTCGTAAAGTTCAAGCAAGTTCATATATGTATTTACTAATATTTGTTATATTGCTGGTGCAGCGCCTGCTGCTGCTCCTGCAGGTGCTGCGGTTGCTGGACCTGCGCCTGCGGCGCCACCTTCTTCGGGTGGTAGTTCAGGAATTGCTGCAGCTTCTAAGTCACTGTCTAGTCCACCAGGGCTAATGCCCACACTACGTAAGCCGGCTTGTTCAACAGGTGCTTCTGTACTGTCGCCTTGTTCTTCGCGCCACATACGTTCGTTTTCTGACAGTTCTTCTTCAGTTAGACCCAAGTAACGTGTTAGCAAGAAACGCTTGCTGAGATATGGATACTGCTCTAACTGAGCAAAACTGCTGATTCTAGCACCATCAACTTCTGCTTGTCTATAACTAGCAAAGTTTTGAGGTTCGTTAAACTGTAGGTCAAACAGGTTAGCATCGATATTAATACCACGCCAACGTAAGAATACTTTAAACTCTTGATCTAGTTTTTCTACAATCATACGCTGTAACCGCATACAGTACTGATTAAAACGCCATTCCTGAATAAGTGCAGTGCCTACTCTACCATCACTGAATGTGTTAGGGTTGCTGGTGCCATCATCAAGTCCTGTGGGCAAATAACTGGCTGGAATACGCAAGCCTCTAAACAGTTTGTTGGTAAAGAAGTGTAAGTCTGTGATCTCGCCCAAATTCTGTCCACCTGGTAGTGGCTCAACACTACTGCCTCGGCCATCAGCAGTAACTGGAAAGAAAAAGTCTTCATTGGTGCTCAGAGGATTGTAAGTAGCGTCCATCATGTTTTGTCCGCCGCCTGTCTGTGTAGGAATTCTACGTTGGTGTACTTCGTTCTTGATACGCTCCACAAACGCCATGGCCATGTGGCTGGGCATGTTACCTACGTCAATTTTAAACACTCTACGTTCTGGCGCACGCTGTACACGATAGATAATGATAGCGTCTTCTAGCAGTTCTTTTTGTTTGAAAACTTTGAACACGTTTTCTAACACTGAATTGCCAAAAGGCCAACTAAAGTCTAGACCTTCTGTCAAACTCATGTGAACAATGTGTTCAGCGTTTACAGTGGTTTCGTTTTGTGCATGACTAAAACGTGTGCCTCCACTGTAAGGAGTTGCTGGCTGAATATAAGCACCACTGGGTCCGCCGACTTGTGGATGATTAACTGCTACATCGCTGGCGTTTACAGTGGTAGCAGTCAAGTTCATAAAGTTTGGCTGCAGGTCTTTGATCACATATTGTTCAGGTTTTTTGCCTTCGGCTTCGTTAACAATAACTTTGGTAACCTTACTCATTTCAACCCAAAACAACTTAAAAGTTTCTGGATCTCTAATAAAAACTTGGTCTCCGTACTTGATAGTATTACGGAACATCTTAAAGATACGTTTGTTAAATTCGTTTAAACTGATCCACTGTTGTAGTTGTTCGCTAATAATCTTAACTTCGCTGTCAGTGGGTTTGTCTTTCCAAAAGAACTTGAATGTACTACCGTTCGAATCATTGGTCTGTGTACTGAACTCAGCAAGAATGTCCAATGCAGCGTTCACTTCTGAATCCATGTCCATTTGTTCGTATTGATTGTAACGTTCAATACGGTTTGGATGTCCAATGTAAACTTCTGGCAAGTTACTTTGGAAGTTTCTGTAGTTAAAAGTGTTGGACTGTCCGCTTTGACTGCTACTGATTGGACTCAGTGCGCCACTGGTGTTTGCGGTTCTAAAATATTTTTTCCAAGCCATTCGTAGTCTCTTTAGTTACATATTTACCTAAAATCAGTAACTGTTGTTTAATATTCGTCGATTAATGTCATTAGTTTCATCAACTTTGTCGGTAAGTTCCCTAATTGCCCTGACCATTGGTGTCCAATCTATGTCCATTGGTACATTGCCGTTGGCCAGAGGAATAATGGCTTCGGGACCCGCTTCACCTGCTATAACAGGTTCGTTGGCTACACCACCAAGCGCATAAGCAGCAGGATTCATACCTGCAAATTCACTAGTCCTAGCATATTCTCTTTCTTCTGCAATGCGGCGAGCGCTGGGCCCAGTTGGGGCCTGTTCCGTTATACCTAACACTCTTGTAGCAAATTGTCTTATGGCTGCAGTCAGTGCCGGCATGTCATTATTAGCAATAGCATTTATAATATTACCCAGACTCCTTGTGCTATCGATCATTTTTTGCTGCATAAAAGTGCCAAAATCTACCAAGTATTGAAAATTTGACATACTTTCAATTGCGGCTCTGTCTAGCGTAATACGTCTTTGTTCTAAAGCACGAGTAGCGTCTGTAAAACCTTTGGTTGCACCAGTAAGATCCACAAGTTGATTTGCGGCCAAGTCTTTAGCTTGTTGTGCAGCATTAGCGGCTGCAGTAAAACTGCTGTTCAAACTGCCCGCTGCGTCAGACAGAAATTTCACAATATCGCTACCATAACCTGCCTGTGCCAGGGCTCCAAAAGTTTCAAGTCCTAGTGCAGCCTGTCTTGCAGCAGGCGCTGCATTTGAAAGAATTTCTGTGCTTATTGTTCTAAAAGCATCTTTACTACTGTTAATGCTATTAGCGATTTCTCTAACTGCGCCTGCTGCAGGCCCTAAAAAGTTTTCTAACAATATCATTTCTCTGCTTACAATACCTGTACGTAGACTTATCAAATACTGCTGTAAATAAGTTTGAAATTCTGGACCAAACTTTTCAACCTGAGCAAATGCTTCACTTAAGTTTTGTCTGGCATCGGGTCCTAAATCGTTTAGTATTGCTGCAAAAGCAATCTGTCTACGACGTGCTTCTTCTTCTTTTTTCAATTCTTCAGCACGTTTGCCTGTAAGTGCTGTAACTTCTCGCTGTCTGATCAAGTACTGTTCAACGGTCCGCCCTAAATTTTGATTACGTCTTATTTCATCAATACCTGCTGCGTTCTGTAAACTAATATAGTCAATGATTCCTTGATTAAGTTGGTCAAAACTGCCGTACTGTGCCAATAACCTATCGTTGGTGTCTCCAATTCTTCTGCCCATTATAGCAACTAAGGCAGCATTTCTTCCTACTTCGCCGCCCATACCTACTAGGGCCTGAACATTATTGTTTACAGTTTTAGCAAAAGTATCGAGGCTTACTTCAGCAGCAGTTGCACTAATCATCATAAGGTTTATACTACCTCCAAAACTAGCGCCCTGTTGACTGAGATTGATAAAACTGTCTGCTACTCGCTGTGCATTGTTTAACTGAAAATTTACTAATTGACCTGCTATTTCTAAACCAGATTTTGCAGTTTGGGCAACACGTTCGGTCAGGTCGCCAAATATAGGAATACCTGCGGATGCTAATGTAATTATATCAGCCAGTTTACCCAACGCTCCAACAGTAAAATCAATAGCCGGTGTAAGGCTGGTAAATGCACCTTGAGCGCCCATTGTGGCGCTGCTTAAATTGGTACTTTGTTTTACTAAATTAGAAAATGTATCAACAAGTTGTCTACGAGCAGCTTTTATTGCTTCAGATCGTGCTTTCTCATACTTTATTACATCATCTTCTACTTCTTTGCGAGTTTTCATCGTGCGAGTGTAATCACGAAGGCCAGCGTTTAACCCTTGGGCAAGGCTTTGTGTAGCACCCGTTGTCTGATTTAGAGAACCAGTGAGTTTATCTAAGCTTTCTTGAAGTTCTTCTACAGTGAGATCGGCCATATTTAAAACTGGGCATTTATTCCAGATAAGTACTAATACATTATTTATGGTGATCAATTGCTATGCAAACAGCCTCTACTAACCCGTTAGCCAAACACTTTAGACAACCTCAGTTGTACATGCGACTGCCCAGTGAAGGTCGTTGGTACCCAAAAAATGCCATTGACTATCCGCAGAGCGGAGAAATTCCTGTGTATGCTATGACTGCAAGAGATGAGTTGATATTTAAAACACCGGATGCCTTAATGAATGGACAAAGTACTGTTGATGTTATTCAAAGTTGTGTTCCTAATATCAAAGACGCTTGGTCTATACCCACAGTGGATCTTGACAGCATACTAATTGCAATTAGACAAGCAACCTATGGCAATGAAATGGAATTTGTGTCTGTCTGTCCCAGTTGTCAAAGCCGTAATGAGCACGCTGCGGACTTATCTGTTATTAAAGACAAAATTACTTGTCCAGATTTTAAAACGACTCTGAAAATAGAAGGACTAGAAATATTTTTCAAACCGCAGAGTTATAAAGAATTTAATCGCAGCAGTTTGGAAAATTTCGAACAACAGCGTATTATCAATATGGTCGCAGACGAAAACGTCGATGAGGATACAAAACTTGCTAAATTTCATCAGATGTTCCATAAACTGCTGACAATCACCGTTAATGCTGTCAGTAATGGAATAAGTGCTATACGCACAGAAGACGGAGTGTTGGTAGAGGATGCAGCACAAATTACTGAATTTTTCCATAACTGTAATCGTGCAGTGTTTGACGCAGTCAAAGAGCACATACAGAGTCTAGGAAAAAACGACCCGTTAAAAAATTTACACGTTGTCTGCGACAACGAAGACTGCAAAACACAGTATGACACACCTTTAGTATTTGAGCAATCAAGTTTTTTCGTATAAGGCTTTTGAGTTCAGATAATAAGTCTATCGCTCAGATGTTGGAAAAGTTCGATAAAGACTCAAAAGCCTTAAAGAAAAATTTACTTAAAATGTGTTGGTATATGCGAGGTGGATTAACATATGATGAAGCCATAATGCTCAGTTACGAAGAACGTAGTTTAATCAATCAAATCATTGAAGAAAACTTAGAAACGACAGAAAAAACAAAATTGCCGTTTTTCTAATGGCGTTATAAGTATCTCTTTTTGTAATCTTAAAAACTACCTTACTAAAATTATAAGCATACCGCTATATAAATTTACTGTCTAAGAAACAGTAAAGGAGAATAGTAATGGAAATATTACAAAAAGTAAAAGCATGGGCGGGTGGCCTTGCTGAAGTTGGTGTCAGTATCATTGCACTAGCAATCGTCGTGGAAATTCTTTTCAAGGGCGCAGCAATTCCATTTATGCCAGCAACCAGCGTTATCACTAACGTTACAACAATTATTGCTGCTCTAGGAGCACAAGGCTTAGTTGGTCTTGTCGCAATTTGGGTATTGTACTCTATTTGGAAAAGCAAATAAACTATTCCTAAATCAATGACAAGAAAGACTGTTTGGCCAACAGTCTTTTTTTTTGATTGTTAAAAGATGTGCAAGCACATCTATCACTTTCGCTTTCGCTCAGTGATATTTTTTGTATTCTAAGAGCGAAGCGATAGTAGTATCATCCAGATAAATCAGTCACACTTTGCCCAGACAGGGCAAAGTGAGTGCATCATCCGAGTAGCACAGTCATTAGCGTTAGGACTATAATGTATGATTTATGTAGCATTAAGCAGTTTAATGCGACATTAATGTAACATTACGTAGGCGGTTGTCCGGTACCTACTCATCCCGTCTTCGTTACAACGGCGGTTTATACTGAATACGCTAACATTCTGTATAAACGTGCTGCCCCGCGGCAGCGTCTTTTTTGCCTTAGAAACCTGTTCAAACAACTAAACCGCGGCAGTTTGCGATCTTCGTCCTGTTAAGGATAGTAGTTGAGTGCTCTGTTCAGCGCAGAGTCTTGCATCCCTGTCCTCCATAGAGTCAGGTCCAACGCACACGATTTTAGCCTGTGCTAGCCGTTACTGATTTTGTTTAAGATGTGGGAGCCATGGACACGGACTTGTATATGTCCGTTATAATATTCTTCGGATTCTAATACACGCCTTGAAAATTGTTCTCTTGCTTCAACGTAACTGCATTCTGCCTTACTCTTACAAAGGTATAGTATTTCCCTTGTAAAATTTTCAACACCCAGTGTTTTTACGTCTTCGATTAGTTCCAAATTAGAGCCATAATATTCGCGCCAATCAGAGTCGACTTGTGATCGAATCTTCTTTTTGCGTTTGTTACCATTTTTATATTTTACAGTTCTTACTGAAGTTTTTTTAAATTTTGCTAATTTTTTGCCTATGTATTTGCGCCCTGATACACAGTTTGTAATTAGATATACAAATCCAGCACAGTCATCGGGTAATTGGTCAATATCTTTACCTTCATACAGCCAAGTCATCGGGGATTTGTTCTAAGTCCATGTGTATCTTTAATTATGCCATGATAGTTTATAAGTTATAAGTTCTGATTATTCATTGTAATTGAGTGTTTCTTTGCCACTGATTACTAAAATTAGTTTGATTGGATTTACTACTGCAGGTCTTTTTGCAGATCGGATTACAGTTATCAGTATTCCAATTGGTTTTTATCTCTGGAAAAGTCTTATAATATGCATCGGTAGATCCCAACCAGCAGCAAGGGTATACTTGCCCTTGACTGTTTACATAAATGCTTTTTTCTTGTTCTGCAATGCACTCGATTGAACCCTGTTTTATTTTTGGTTTTTGCCAATTTTTAGGATGTCGAAGCCAATCTACTGTACTGGATCTCTTGCTTACTTTTGCTCTAAACCATGTAAACCCCATTTTTTTGGCAAGACTTTCACACTCATCAACTTGATGTTCGTTGTGTTCATACACTAACATATCCCAATGTGCTCTAGCACCAGTTTTAATGTATGCTTTGGCATTTTCCATAAGTTTTTGCCAATTAACACCCTGTCTGTAAATGTGATTTGTATCCTCAAGTCCATCTATACTAAAGACAACGTAATCCTGTTGTTTATTAAACAACTTACCTAAAACGGTCCACCATGCAGTATTTTGTATAGCACCATTGGTGTTCATACCTAATGTTATTTCGGGATTAACGTGTCTAAAATAACTAAAAAGTGCCAAAGTATGTTTGCCTGCCGCCGGATCCCCTAGATTTCCACAGATAAACATTTTATCTAATTTGGCGATTAAATCATCCGATACACAGGATTGTAATTGTTCTACAGTAAGATGATTTTGTGTATTTTTGTCGAAATTGCTATTAGTTTCGCGCTCACACAATGGGCAACTGGCTTGGCATACATCAGTGCTTTCTAAATGTAAAACTCGTACAGGATAGTGATTATACAACTTCGACATCTGTAGTGTAACTGGTAAATCCGTTTTCTTTTACAACAGTGAGGATATTATTTACACGCCCTGCTAGTTCATCTTTGTGGCTCACTAACCAAATACTCTTGTTGCTTTCGCGACTCATTTTCTTAAGTATAGCCAAACTGTTTTCCACACCCGAAGCATCCATACCCGAATCTACCAATTCGTCAATAAACAACAAGTTGATAGGCTGATATAGACTTTCCCATACGTCACGGAAACTCCAACTTAAACTGAGAATCAAACGATTGCGTTCTCCTCTACTCAAGTTATCAAAGTCCAGTTCACGTCCCAGTTCTTCGATACTTACAGTTAAGTCGTTTAAGAACTTGACTTGATGAGGCAAGCCAATACGATCCAAATACTGTGCCAGTCTACCATTTAAGTAACTGAGATTTTGGTCAATGATCTTTTTACGGATAAAAGAATCTTTGTTGGTCAACAGTTTAAGCAAAAACTCTTGATGTTCCTTAACTCTAGTCAATTCGTTGATAGTGTCATAGGTAATTTCCTCAACAGCAGTTTCTTTCATTTCTTGAATCTGCTCGCTGTAGGGATCTGGTTCTTGTTGTTTAGCAGTTAATTGTGTAAGCACACTCGCCATACTGCTTCTGTGTTCAAACGCATCTGCTTCTGCGGAATAAAATGTCTCTGGACGATTGCCTAACTCGCCGATGTCTACGACAGTTTTTGTGTGTTCCTGCCATTGTGTGTCGTTCGTAAGCAACTGTAGTGCGGCTTCTTGTTTTTGTTCTTGCTTGCTTTTAAGTATTTCTTCTTGCTTGGTGTCATGTATGTCCTGCCCACAAGCATGGCACTTATGATCTTCCAGTAGAGCAATTTCTTTTTCAAGTTTGCTGATAAGTTTTTGCTGTTTGTCGTTGTCACGTTCGATACTGGCAATCCATTTTGTACATTCATCCAACTGCGACTTTTTTCTATCGTAGTCTGCTAACAGTTTGTGTGCTTCGAGTTCTGCTTCGATATCTAGTTTGGCCAGTTCATCGTAGGCACTTTGTAGAGCACTAACTTCACTGTCTTTTTTCTTTTGCCACAGAGTTTGTCTACGTTCCAGACTTTCGATTTGATTGTTGATACGCTCGTTGGCATCTGAAACTGCTTTAATTCTGGCTTCTTCCTGCTGAATCGCATCTTTAGTAGCGCGGTTTAGCTCTTTTAGTGCTTCAGCTTTTTCACTCAACATTGTAATACCCAGAAGCTGCTCAATGATTGCACGTTGGTCATTGGCCCGCATACTGAGGAAAGGCTCTGTATAAGTGTTTAAGGCCACGACGTGTTTAAACATGTCATGACTCATGTTGAGCAAGCGTTCAATTTCCTGTTGAGTTTCTCGACTATCGCCTTGACTGTTATCGTCTCTGCTTTCCTGCTCTTGGTCATTTACATAGAACTTAAGCACGTTGGGTTTGCGTCCGCGCTCAATTCTATAACTCTGTCCTTCACAGTCAAAGTCAATTGTGATCAACATGGCCTTGCCATTAGTCTTATTGATCAAATTATCTTTTTTGATGTTAGTCAGTGCCTGTCCAAACAGTGCATAACTTAGTGCATTGATGATAGTAGTCTTACCTGTACCATTACGTGCGCCACTATCGTCACCGCCTAAATCTAAGTTTTCCCCTAAGACCAAGGTCAAATCTTGACGGTCAAAGTCGATACCCTGTGTGGCATTGCCCACACTCATAAAGTTTTTAACAGACAGTGTTTTTATTTTAAACATTGATATATTTTACAGTTTTAACTGTGAAAGTTCAAGATCTTCGAGTATTAAATAATGGCGAAAGTTGTGTTCCAAAATATCTATTACTGATTCTACATCTTGTTTGATTTTTTCGATAGGTTGACTAACAAATTTGTTTATACTGTCACAAACAGCATCAAATCTGTCAGAATAATCTGATATCGCATCATAACTTTCATCTATTATGCTATTGAAAGTTTTAAATCCTTTTCGTTGCAACAGCGTCAAAATCCCTGCGCCGCCTAGTACAATAAACGGTCGTTTGCTAGTTATAGGACGCATCGTTTTTTCGGTAATATATGGATATGGGTGGTTGAACAATGTTTCTGTAACAATATCCAAGCCAAAGAATTGAAAAAAATCAGATTGAAACCGATTAGATGAATCATTAGGACCTCCGGGTATAAGCGGAGATTTAACACTATCTGTTAATGGCATAGTGTTTCCATTTTTTAATAAAAGTTTATCGTTTACTCTCGTTAACGGGTCTGGTTTGAATATGGTATTCATGCTTTTATAGAAATTTCTATTTTATCAATCAGTCCACTTTGTTTGATAAAGTTATACAATGCAAAACGGTGTGATCTACGTGCGCCCATCATTGATAGTGCAGGTCGCTGTATACTTTCTATATTTACTGGAATGTCGTTGACTACTTCTGAACAATAGTGTTTGCTAGATAAAAATGTTTCAATTACAATTGGCTTATCATCGGGATCGTGATTCTTATTAATTTCTTCTATCTCTTTGGATATTCCAAAATGATTCGTGCAAATTACGAATACAAAATGTGGAATGTTCATCTCGTCAATGACACTGAAAAAATTATAAAGGTTTAATCCGAATTTTAAAAAATTACTGTCGTAATAATCAGTGTCAAAGTGTGTAATGACTATTTTATCCTTTTCGCCGAAACTTTCTTGATTTAGTTCGGCTAAACGATCTTTTAAAACATTAAAATCGCGGTCAAAGGCTAGAAAATTAATAACATCCAAGATATTAAAATGAGATGACAGTTTATTAAAATATTTGTCAGTGAGTTCATGGTCTGTTTTTTTAGTATGCATGTTTTGACATCCAATATATCCACATGATTCCGTCATAGATTTCTATAAATGTCTAGTAACAGATTATTATCGTAGTGATCGCTGGCAATAGCAGTGAGTTGATTGGTCACAATCTGATCTACACTTTCAAACTGCACATTGCCCTGTATTTCATATTCTGATAAGTCTGTGTTCTTTTGTGGCATCAGTGTAATTTCACGTAACTTGTACTGTCCGATAAAAGTTTCTTTGATAAAGTTGGCTTCTTCGTAACTGATGTCAATATCCAAGTTTACACGTACATGCATGCCCGGTGCCAGTATGTCGTCAGCATGATCCAATATAGACGCTAAACCTAATACACGATATCTAGGTTGATCAGGCCATGCATGGTACTCAGGCTCCTTGCCCCATTCTATAATACACAAGCCTCTGTCATCATCGCCAGCGTCTGCATAGTTGTGCGGAAAGCAATTTCCAATATAGGTAATGTTATTATGGCTTTGCCGTTTATGAAAATGTCCGGTGTAAACATGCTCTACTCCGCTGAACTGCTCACGCTTGACTTCACCATGATCCGGCATCTGCACCATGGCGTTCATATAAAAGTGTGGCAGTTCAAAGTGTCCAAACACGTATTTGGTTTTTAGTTTACTAACACGTTTATAATCATCACCGACCAACCAAGGCGCAATAGTTACATCGCCCTCACTGAACCAATCATTACAGATTCTGACATTTGGCAAATGGCGTGCCCACTCTACACTCTGTATATCACGTTTGTCTCTATAGTACAAATCATGGTTGCCAGGGATAAAGTAAACCTGATCAAAGTTTGCGTTTAAGTGCTCTAACGCCTGTAAACTGTAGTTCAGTGTAACAATATTAATACTGGCACGGTTGTTGTGCCAGTCGCCTAAGAATAGTGCAGTTTCGCAGCCTTCTTCTCGAGCCTTAGCAGTTGCCCACTTTACAAAGTTCAAACAGTCTTCATTGTGTAATTGACTGTTGGACTTTAAGCCAAAGTGTATGTCCGTAAACACTGCTGCTTTTTTGAATAGATTTGCCATCTATCTATTATAACTTCGTTTTTGGTCTACTGCAACTAGTAAGTTTGTCATTCCTCGTAGTACCCGCCACCACCGCCAGTCATCATGCCTTGACGTGTATAACTGGGGTTTAAGTTATTCATTTCTAAAATATCGTCTCGGATATTCTGATTGCGCTTTTCGATATTGAGCACACGAGTAAACGAATTAGTAATAGCCGCAGTGTAGTAAGCAAATGGATTTTGGCTCTTGCTTTCATCAAACTGTAAGCCAATTTGGCTTAACTGTAGCAGTGCTTGACTACGCATTTCGTCGTTGTAAGTGTAGCCACGCCAGTTACTACGGGTAGCATAACGTTCACACAGTTTCATAAACATATGTGCCAGTTTGTTGGTCATCTGTCCATGCTCACGACAAAATTCACCTGACTCCAAATCTCCCCGCCAATGACTTTTGCCCACCAGTACAGGTTCGCCCTCTTCATCAACACGATAGTGATAAAACGGTGGAAAGTTTACTTTGACATACTTGTTGTGTTTGGGATCTTCCTCATCATACTCAGTATGTGCAGGTTCATCTTCATCCTCAAACAAGTCTTTGGCCTGTTGTCGTGCTTTGTTGGTTTTGACCTCATCCAACGGGACATGCTCCCAAGTCATTACGCGGAACACACAGTCAGTCTGGGGGATTTTGGTATACTTGATTTCAAAATCTTCTAACTTCTGCTTTTGTCCTGTTTCCTTTACAGCCTGCTCATGAGCCAGTTTGGTCAGTCGTTCTGCTCTTGCACGCCGTGCAGCCACAATGTTTTTCTTATTGATTTTTTTGACACTGTCTACGATCATGTCAAAATTAGCAGCATCTTGGTCTACATAACTGCAATAGGTAGTTTTACTTTTGTGTATTTCTTTAAGAATATCTTTATTATTAAGGTAATTGTGTTTAATAATGGTTCTCCTCAGTACCAGTCTATATTAGCATACTAAAACAGATATGTCAAACTTTGATTGCAAAATGGTGTAATTTTTAACGATAAATATTTTAAATCGGAAAAATTATGGCAAATCTTGGTCAAAGTCCCAGTAACTATAGTAGCAATTTTACACCTGACGGTGCAAGTTCCTCTGCAGGAATAGCTCCGCAACAGCAATATGCGCCCTCAGGTTCTACCAGCGGTTTTAGATTAAGCACAATCGCAGAAGGCATTGTGGAAGGCGGCGCACGAGCACTACAATCTATTGCTGGTGGTGTATTTAACTTTAATTTTATAGATGCCAATGGAGAAGTAAAAGATACTGTAAATGACTGGAGAATAAGGATCAGTATGCAGCCCGCAACTGCTGATTTATTTTATAATAATCCTAACGCAGGTGTACTTGCTCCATTAAGTTCAACTGCTGGCGTTATTTTTCCTTATACTCCAACAGTGGATGTCACGCATAGAGCAACCTATGGGGAACAAGCATTGACACACAATAATTACAATGCTTATTTTTATCAAGGCAGTGCAGTTGATCGCATCAATATAACAGGAGAATTTACAGTTCAAAATATTGAAGAAGGCGCATACTACATGGCTTGTGTTGCTTTTTTTAGAGCCTGTACAAAAATGTTTTACGGAAACAGTCAATTAGCAGGAACTCCTCCGCCAATGGTATTTTTAGATGGTTATGGAGCTCATCAATTACCTCACGTACCTTGTGTTATTACAGAATTTAACCAACAATTTCCTGGTGATGTTGACTACATTAAAGTTCCTATAGGTTTAAACAATTTACGCACAACTGCTGGTAATCAAGTTCAAACAAATAACTTTGGTGTGCCTAATAGAATTCCAACACAGAGCACACTACGTGTAACATTACAACCTGTATACAGTAGAAACAACATTGCAGACAACTTTACACTTGAACGTTATGCAGTCGGCGGGTTAATACAAGGCGGAAACGGCACTAGAGGAGGATTCTTGTAATGGCTGTAGAATATTCAAGAACCAGTCCTTATTACAATACTTCGTTGTCTGGCAACTTTCTTGAAATTGCTAATTTTCCAACGATTCCTAAAAATTCTGACGATGTGTTGATAACAGTTAATAGGACATATCAATTTAGACCTGATTTACTTGCTTTTGACCTTTATGGGGATCCTGGCCTATGGTGGGTATTTGCCCTTAGAAACCCTAATGTAATCTATGACCCAGTTTTTGATATGAAAATAGGAAGACGTATCTATATTCCTAAGAAAGAAACACTACAAGGTATAATATCGTAATGGCTTCATTAAATGACTTTGATGGAGTTGATGAAGCTATTCAACAACAACAAGGAGCAGTTTTCAATGAACCTGCACCGTTTGTGTTGCCTAACAGTCAACAAGCTAGTCCTGTAATTGATTCTGGAGGTCAATTACCCCCAGGCGCAAGTGTACAAGAGACTGCTACTCAAGCACCAACTTCGCCCTATGAAGTCGCTAATCCGGAAGTAGGCGATGCTACACTTTTCAGCGAACGCAATCCATGGACTGGACAAGTCAGTGGTACTGCTGGAAGGCAGGAAATAGTTAGGAACCCCTTACACGACTATGAAGATTACACATATAATTTAAGTCTACATGCAATTACAACAGAACAATACAACAACCTGGCTGAAAACCCAGACGGATATGTTCCTCAAAATGTATTAATTGCAGGTGCCGGCAAATATAGCGAAACTTTTCAGAGAAATATTAATTTTAGAGAAGATTTTTATTTTGATGAATTAAAATTTACCACAATAGTAAACACAACTACACGTTCTAAGTTTAGTAATGTTTTTGATATTATGTTTAAAATCATTGAACCTAATGGTTTTACTTTGATACAAAGACTGATAAATGCTTGCGAGGGCCCTCCCAGTGAAGGCGGCTTGGGTGGCCTAAACTACCTAAAACAACCTTTTATATTGCAAATTGATTTTTATGCACAAAATGTTTTAACTCAGGACAGTAGAGACTTACTTGATGCAGCAGATGTTTATGGAGTCGGTGGCGCACCTAATTTGCGTCAAGGGGGTCTTATACCCGATATGACAAAATTTATTCCTATTAGGCTAGTAGCAATGAAAACACGAATAGGAGTAAACGGAACAGAGTATAGCATAGAAGCACAACCATTTAATCATGTTGCATTTGAGCCCACTCATATTACACTACCAGCAGCCTTTACAATAAAAGCGGCTACAGTACAAGATATTTTTCAAAACAGTAACGTAGATCAAGGCGTTGTCGATGCAGAAACTCAAAGATATAGAACTGAACAAGAAGAAATAGAGCGCCTACAAACTTATGCAAACTTAGCAGATGCGTTTGGCCCTGGCACACAATCCCAAGAAGTACCGAAAACAACAACCGTTTTAGGTCAATATGGAGTTGCTGCTGGATATAATAGTTGGTATCGAACTTTACAAAGAAAAAGTTTCAATGGAGTCACTTACAAGCCTAACTTTATTAAATTTGTTATTGATTCTGAATTAGCAAATAGTGCAATATATGCCGACGGTCCAAACGATGTTAGCAATGCTGCTAGTAGAGACGATTCAAAGGACAATGCCCGTCAAGCCGGTGGCCTAAATGTTGGCCAAATACAGTGGAATTCGGGCACTGTTACAATGCCTGCAGGAACTAGCATCCAAAACATTGTAAAGTGGGCAATTTCTAATAGTGACTATATGCGTAAACAACTACTCGGGGTCGCAACAGGCAATGCCAATGCAAATAGAACAACGCAACTTCAAGAAGCACTTAAACTAGTAAGAATTATACCATCGGTGAAAGTTTTAAGTTATGATCAGTCCAGGCAGGATTTTCAATATGAAATTACTTACATTATTAGAAAGTACTTGATGAATACCCGCAGCCCACTTGCTCCGCAAGGTCGAGTGGCCGGCTATGTAAAAGAGTATAATTGGATTTATACAGGAGGTCAAAGTCCTTATACAGGTGATAATTTAAGTAATAGAGATGTGATTGATCTTCAGTTGGATTTCAATATGTTGTTTTATACAACACTGACTGCGTTTAAAGAATCAAGTAAACTTTTCAATACTGGAACATTCATCGGTGACGAATCTAGTCTGGCCGTTGAGGCCAGTGGGTTTGAAGGAGATCCTAATAATCCGAAACCAGTTATACCTAGTCAAGAATCACCAGCAGACTATGGGGTTCAGGACAGAATTGCAAGATCAGCGGCCTATTATGTTTCTGCTGATCCAGACGGCAAAAGAACAGGTTCTCAACAAAGATCAGTATATGCTGCTAGTGATGTTATAAACAATACCATATTAGATGCCCGAGGAGACATGATTAATGTCAAACTTTCCATTTTAGGAGATCCCCAGTTTATAAAACAAGACGATGTTTTCTATAATTTGGGAGTCGCAAATAAGACTTCATTGTTTACTCCTAATAATAGTTTTTGGATGGACGACGGCGAATTATACGTGTTAGTTAACTTCAGGAGTCCCGTAGACTACGATGAGTCCACTGGCTTGGCAATACCTTATCTTAACAAATACAGTTATAGTGAATTTACTGGTGTTTATAAAATTATTACCATTTCAAACACTTTCACAAAAGGTAAGTTTACACAAGTTTTAGATCTGGTGCGTTTAAGCATTCAAGACAGCAAGCGTGTGTTAGAAATACAACAAGCATACAGACAAACCTACAATCAAGAAATTGGCCAAGGACAAATTGCTAGATTTCCTGCAACTAGTGCATTAGGACAAAGGATAGCAGGTACAGTATTTTCTGGTGGCCTGTTGCAAGGCGGCGCAGGTGATATAGTAAACTCTTTAGCAGGAAAATTTATAAGTGAATCGGCTGGAAGAATTACATCAGAAGTAGCAGGCCTGGTTGAAGATATTGGAACAGATTTAATAGAAGGTGTCGGTGATATAGTCACCGACATAGGACAACAGTTAGGCATAATTGACAACGTTACTGATGTAATTGATTTCGAATTAGGCGACCCAACAGTCTTGGCGGGCGTGCCTGAAGTAGACTGGACCGGTTTCGGTGATGTTGTAGGTTGGTAAAAATAAGTAGAATATATGGGACAGCAAAAACCTTATGAAGGGACAAGACCGCCATCCTGGGTTAATCAAAATAACTCAGAATTTATGCCCATGGGGTCGATCTACAAAGGCTTAGTTAAAAAAATAGATTCTGCTACTCGTAGTGGAAGACTTGAGGTTTATATTGAAGGATTTAGTACCAATACTGCTACAGATCCAAAAGGATGGCGCACAGTAGATTATGCAAGTCCATTTATGGGCAAAACTGCAGGCCCTTCTTACTACGGCGCCACTAATGTTCAGAATGATTTCGTAAACACTCAACAGTCATATGGATTCTTCATGACTCCTCCAGATGTTGGGAATATCGTGCTATGCTGTTTCCCTAATGGAGGTTCACAACCGGGATATTGGTTTGCCTGCGTAAACCCTAATCTTAGTAAAAATATGATTCCTTCAATTGGAGGATTGCCTTTAGACAAGATAGACCCTGTAAGTGTGCCCCAAGACTATGTTTCTTTTTTAAGACCAGGGCAGACATATCCCGTTAGCGAGTTTAATGAAAATACTACAACGCCTTTCGCTAGTAATTGGGCAAACAAAACACTGCGCCCGTTACATGTTCCTCAATTTGCAAGATTAGTAAGACAAGGACTAGACACTGATGCAAATGGTCGCGGAGTCATTAGCAGTAGTATTCAGCGTGATCCTATAAGTAGTGTATTTGGCTTTAGTACGCCAGGTAGACCTTTGCCTGACCCAGCAAACGATACCTCCCTACAACAAAAATTAACTTCAGGTGAATTTAATCCAGCAGAATTTAGTGTAAAAACAAGAATTGGTGGCCACAGTCTCACTATGGACGATGGTGATATCTATGGCAAAAGTAATCTGGTAAAATTAAAAAGTGCTTCAGGTCATCAAATATTCATGAATGACACAGACGGATTCATGTATATTGCTAATAGTGAAGGCACTGCTTGGGTCGAACTAACAAAAGAAGGTGACATACTGGTTTATGCTCAAAGAGATCTGAGTATTAGAACCAGAGGTAACCTGATGATGCACAGTGATCAACACATCTCAATGAACTCTCGCGGAGATGTTCAAATTAAAAGTCGTGCTCTAAAAGTAGAAAACCAAGGAACTTCTATAAACTCAGAACAATCTATTAGACAATATAGTAAATCAATATCTGTAGGTGGTACTAGTGGTGTAAGCATATATGGTTCTAAAGCCAGTATTACTGGAGTAGGTGGATTGAGCATTACAGGATTTCCTACTCTAATAAATTCGGGTTCACCAGGGCAACCACCTACGCCTCCTCAAAAAATAAATCAATATAGATTGACTGATAGTGTTCCTACCCAAGCCAGTGGCTGGACTGCTACTGAAGGACTATTACAGTCAGTAAATTACAGGGTGCCAACTCATGAACCTTATGTCAGAGGAAATGTAGCACAACTTATTGAACAACAACAAAGCATTGCAAGCGAGTTTTTATCTTTAAATGAGACAGATGTTGAAGGCAACACCCTGAACCCAGTTAGATCCACTGGTCTTACTCCTGGGGTAGACAGTGCAGCAGCCTTGGCAGTAGATCCTACAAAAACAGCGCCTGACAGCATTTTCATTTCTCAACCTAACGATGGAAGGAGTTTAGGCAAACTTAATACAAGTCAATTCCGTGCTTATACTGCTCAAATTGGTTATACCGAAAGCGGGGGGAAATACGATATTGAAAATACGTTAGGATATCAAGGAAAATATCAGTTTGGTGCGCAGGCACTTATTACCCTTGGCTATGTTAAACCCGGAACACCACAAACACCTGATGCGTTGAATAATCCTAACAATTGGACAGGTTTACAGGGTGTGACCAGTGCCGATGTGTTTAGAAGGAATGGGCCTATACAAGAACTAGCGATGTACAATTATACCAAGGTAAATTATGCAAGCTTACAAAACCAAGGCTTAATTGATGATACCACAACTTCAGATAAGGTTGCTGGATTACTAAGTGCCAGCCATCTTGCCGGAACCGGAAATGTTTACACATGGGCCAAAACAGGTAAAGATTTTAATGACGGCTACGGTACACAACTTTCTACATATTATAATTTAGGTGTTTGGGGGCAAACAAGGGTTCCTCTGTTGGCAGAAAGCGATGCAAGTAAACAAATTGCGTCCACCAGTCCGGTACCTAATACTTCATAAATATTATTATGGCAATATATAAAGGATTTAGCACAGTTGGAAGATCTAAACATTTTAGATTAGTTGACTTTGAGTTAGTGAAACAAGACCTTACAAATTATTTTAATATACGTAAGGGTGAAAAATTAATGAATCCTGAATTTGGGACAATTATCTGGGACATGATTTTTGAGCCCTTAAATGAAAATACAAAAGCCACTATAATGTCAGACGTCAAACGCATTATTAGTTACGATCCAAGGCTAGCAGCACAAGATGTTATTGTAACTGAGTATGATCGCGGTATCCAGATAGAAATAGATTTAATTTACATTCAATCTAATCAAACCAGTAGATTACAATTACAGTTTGATCAACAAAGCAGAACTGCTTATCAGTTCCAATAAAACATCGGTTTTTCAACCAGATAAATATCTAAAACGGAACAAGTATGGCCACTACCACGAGACAGAGCAGTTTATTAGTCAATCAAGACTGGACTAAAGTATACGAAAGTTTCAGAGCAGCAGACTTTCAAGCCTATGATTTTCAGACCTTACGCAAAGCCATGCTGGACTACTTGCGTTTATACTATCCTGAAGATTTCAACGACTATACAGAAAGCAGCGAATACATTGCTCTAATCGACCTTATTGCTTTCATGGGTCAGAGTCTAGCGTTCCGCACAGACTTAAATGCTCGCGAAAACTTCATTGACACTGCTGAACGCAGAGACAGCATTTTAAAATTAGCACGCCTCATCAGTTATGTGCCAAAGCGTAATCAAACTGCTACAGGCTTTTTAAAGTTTGACAGTGTGCAAACTACAGAACAGATTACAGACAGTAATGGTTTAGATTTAAGTAATTTTGTTGTAACATGGAATGATAATACCAACCCAAATTGGTACGAGCAGTTTGTTACTGTACTAAACGCAGCACTTCCTGTTAATCAGAATATAGGTAATCCTGCAAACAGCGCAGAAATTGGAAGTATTCAGACTGATGAATACAATGTTAACATTCCTCCAGGCACTATTCCAGTTTACGGATTTAGCAGTCAAGTAGAAAATGCCAGCATGAGTTTTGAAGTTGTTAGTGCAACATCACAGGGTCAAAGTTATGTGTATGAAAGCAGTCCGCAAGTTGGAAAACCATTTAATATCTTATACAGAAATGACAGTTTAGGGAATAGCAGCAACAATACTGGATTTTTCTTTTATTTCAAACAAGGAACCTTACAAAATCTGACATTTAATCTGACAGAAAGTATCCCAAACAATTTAGTAAACGTCAATACCAATAATATTAACAACACAGATGTGTGGTTGTATGAATTAAACAATCAAGGTTTAGTAAGACAAGAATGGAACAAAATTCCTAGTGTAAACGGTGTAAACATAATCTATAACAATAATGCTCCAAGAAAAAGCTTTCAAGTAACAACAAGAAATAATGATCAAATTGATCTTGTTTTTGGCGATGGAACTTTTAGTGCCATTCCTCAAGGTACTTTTAGAACTTATTTTAGGACAAGCACTGGATTAAGTTACAAAATTACTCCCGACAACATGCGTAGCATTGCTATCAATATTCCTTATGTTAGCAGAGCTAATAGGCTAGAAACCTTAACAATTGTTGCGAGCCTGAAGTATACAGTTGCTAATGCTACTGCAAGAGAAAGTAATACAGAAATTAAGTCTAAAGCACCTCAGCAGTACTATACACAAAATCGTATGGTTACTGGTGAAGATTACAACATTTTTCCTTACACATACTTTAACACAATTAGTAAAGTAAAAGCAGTAAATCGATCTAGTAGCGGTGTAAGTAGGTATTTGGACGTCTTAGATACTACAGGTAGATACAGTAGCACAAACATTTTTGCAGATGACGGTGTTTTATACGAAGAAGACAGCGCCAGTAGCTTTGACTTTACGTGGAGTACAACAAACGATATTAACAGAATAATAAACAATAATATTTTGCCAATAATTCGAGGCAAACCATTATTACATTTTTATTATGATAATTTTAATCGTTTCAGTTTAACAGATCTATACTGGTCAAGAACAACCTTAGGATCAGGTTCAAGCACAGGATATTTTAAAAATTCTGCTGGTACAGCACAGCAGGTAGGTTCTGGTGTTTCAAATAATAATCTTTACATAACTGAAAACAGTCTGATTATTTTTACTCCTGGATCGGGAAAATATTTCAATACAGAAAATCAAATAACAGATATTCCTGCATCGGGAGTGATTCCACAAAATGGAAGATCAGAATTATATGTTACAGTTACAAGGCTGGTAGGCAATGGAGCACAAGGCACTCTTAGTGATGGATCCGGGGCAGTTAGTTTGAGTCAAAATGTACCAACTGATGCGATCGCGGCAACTGTTATTCCGGCATTTAGTAATTCTTTCAGTGATTCTTTTATAACACAAATTGTAAACCTTATTAGTAGTTACAGTGAGTTTGGAATACGCTATAATCAAAGAACGCAAACTTATGCAGTAGTCACGGCCCAAGATATAGATCTTACAGGAGCATTTAGTCAAACAAATGAAGGCTCTGAATCCGGCTTGAACCTTGACAGCAGTTGGTTGCTAAGTTTTTCATTGAATGACACAGTTTATACGGTTTCATCAAGGGGGCTTAGTTACATCATACAAAGTGTTTCGGAAACTAAGTTTTATTTTGATGATAGTTTTAAGATTTTCGATAGTACTACTGGTCTAACAGTAAATGACAGTGTGAACATACTTAAAGTCAACGGTGATCCAGATACAGGATCACCTTATACAAATAATATACTTTGGTATATCTACGGACAAATTGCAGAATCGGATGGTTATGTTGACGGAAGTAAAGCCCTTGTTACATACAGTGATGCAGATGATGACGGAGTCCCAGACAACCCAGATATTTTTGACAAAGTTGTTCAACCAACTGTAAATCCTTTAGACAAATATGTTTACCTGCAAAAAACTTACGGTTACGACAGTTTCGTAACTTACCAAATATTAGATAATACATTGGTAGTGGATCTTTATCCAACACAGGCATCGATTCAACCAAATATCAATGACTATCCAGTAGGTCAAATTTTTTATGCATATACCGACAAAGTCTTTTATGTTATAACTGGAACAACTTCTGCCCGTACATTAACTGCCAGCACAGATTATCTTGCAAGAACTGGTAGGCAAGATTTATATTTCCAGTATAGACATAATGCACCGGCCATTAGAAGGTTAGATCCAAGTCCTAATAACCTAATAGATTTATACATCTTAACAAAAGAATATGAAACTTTATACAGATCATGGGCATTGGATACTACCGGTACAGTTACAGAACCAGAACAACCCAATAATGAAACTCTAAGATTGGCTTATGCCGAACTAGAAGATTACAAATCGATAAGTGACGCATTAATTTACAACAGTGCAACTTTTAAGCCTTTGTTTGGTACTAAAGCTAGTCCAGAGTTACAGGCAACTTTTAAGGTAATTAAAAATCCAAATATTGGGTTAAGCGATAGTGAAATTAGAAGCCAAGTGCTTGCTAGTATTAACAATTATTTTGCAATTAATAATTGGGATTTTGGCGAAACTTTTTATTTTACAGAACTTGCTACCTATGTTCAACAAGGTCTTGCTCCAGCAATTAACAGCATTATTATCGTACCTAATAGTACAAATCAAACTTACGGTAGTTTGCAACAAATCAGTAGTGAGCCAAACGAAATTTTAATCAGTGTTGCTACAGTTGATAACATTGAGGTAATAACTTCCATAACCGCTGCACAATTGAACCTAGAAAATCAAGCGGTAAATACAATTATTAATTAAAAAAACAATGCCTATCACCAGAACGTTAAGTTTTTTACCAGCAGTATTCGAAACTGAAACTAATCAAAAGTTTCTAAACACTACCCTGGACCAGTTAGTAACTGAGCCTAATCTGACACCTATTAATGGTTATGTTGGTAGAAAATTTGCACCAGGTTATGAAGGTATTACTAGTTATATTAGAGAGCCTAATACTGTTAGAGCAGATTATCAACTGGAGCCAACTACAGTTGTAAAAGACAGCACAGAAGATGCGGTAGAATTCTATAACAGTTATCCAGAATTGTTGCAGCAAATCCAATTTTTTGGGGGCAATGTTGCTGATCAAAATAAACTTTTCAGCAGTGAATATTATACATATGATCCTCAGATTGACTACGATAAGTTTACTAATTTTGGATCTTACTATTGGTTACCAGATGGTCCAGCAAGTGTAAATGTTACTTCTGTAACTGCTTCATTGAGCGAAGCATATTACGTTTATCCAGACAACTCAGGTAATGTTTATAATTTTAGTGGATTTCAAACAGTTACTAATCCTGATATTGTGTTGGTGCGCGGCGGCACATATACTTTTGAAGTAAACCAGACTGGTAAAGCGTTTTGGATTCAATCCGACCCTGGTTTATCTGGCAAACAACTAGATAATAATAATTTAAGTAGCAGAGAAGTTCTTGGAGTTACAAACAACGGGGACGATGTTGGAACTATAACTTTTACGGTTCCTAGCAGCGATGCACAGGATGTTTATATTAATGCTAACGTGGTACAGAATGTTAGTTTTGTAACAAATTTAAAGTTTAGTGAAATTGATGGACAGTTATTAAGCAATGTTGCCGCGCTGGGCGGGTTAGACAGTGTTACTGCCAGTACGCTAATTGACGGAAAAAGTTTGATCTTTGGTACTTACTATACTGATAGTGCAGATTGGACTTCCAGCAGAAGCGGCACGATTGCCTCTGGATCACGCTACGGAGTTTGGGACATAACTTTAACACCCAGCGGAGATGACTTCACAGTAGAAATAGACCCAGGATCTAGTATTCCAACAGCCGATAAAGTTGTTATCTTGAGTGGCGTAAGTTTCGGTAATACTGAATGGTACAAAAACTCAAGTGGTTACCTCAGTCAAGTGCCAGTTATAACAGCTCCTCTTGATACTTTATATTATCAAGATGGTGTTGTAGAAGGACAAGTTGGAGTAATTCGTTTAATTGATACAACAACAGAAACGGTTAATGTTACAAGAGATATTCTTGGGCGAGTAAACTATATTAGTCCTAACAAAATAATTTTTACTAATGGTTTAAAGATAAAATTTGATAATTCAGTTACTCCCACATCTTATAGAAATAATGAATACTATGTAGGTGGGGTAGGAACAGCGATTTCCCTAACAAAAGTTTCTGACTTGTCTGTGTTTTCTGTTGTAAACAATGCTAACTTTGACCCAACATCGAGATTTACCGCCGCAGCAAACGCAAGTATAAGTCAAAGTAGAAATGAAATTTTTATAAACAGTAACGTAAATCCTATAAGTTCAAACATAAGAACGGCTTACACACCTACTGCATATAATCCTTACAACATTATCGAACAAGATTTTTCTTTCAGATGGCCTTTACGTGGAGGCCAAAACTTGCAAGGAGATAATACTGATAATTTAAAGAGACCAGGTACAATAGGAATGACTTTACCTGGGATACCACTTTACGGGCCTAGTAATCAGTGGTACATTGAAGGATCTAATGCTACTACATGGAATTATAATGCACCTGAAGTTAAAATCAATGGTCAAGACATTTACGGTGGCGCACCCGATAGTAATGGAGTATATCACTATCATGACAGTTCATTTATTTCTGCAAATGCATGGGGCAATGTTACAGGATTCACAAGCAACGTATGGACAGAGACTGATGGCCATAGTAAACTTTTAGGCTTTGCTGCTGATGGATACCCTATTTACGGACCTTATGGCTACGTAGATCCTGAAAATGCTGCTAGTGGTGTAACAAAAATGACCAGTAGTTATCAATCCAACGACACAGGATTTTATAGGCCATCAAATAAAACTATAACTGTTATAGCTAATACCACAGTTGGATCAAACATTACGGTAAGTTCTACTTTTGGTTTAAATCCTGGAATGAAAATCACATTTAGTAGCAACTCTTCAATAGCAACTCCTGACACTTATTGGATTACACAAGTTGCAGGCCAAACTGCGGTCGGCCCTGAAGAATTTACGGGCGGTAGTAATGTTGTACGATTAAACCGAGATATTGAAATTTATGAAAATACAGAAATTCAATTTTCGTTTAGTGCCGGATCATTTATTGAAGATTATAACTTTCAAGAAGGAAGCGGAAGCCTCGATAGATTCAATGGTAGGTATTGTGTAACCCCAGACTACCCAATGGGAACTTACGCATATTTTGCTACTGTAGACAGTGCAGATAATCCTGTTTATCCTTATTTTGTAGGTCAAAATTTTTATGGAAGTCTATCTATAACTGATTTAAATCAGTTAACAACACAAGATTACATCACCATTAATAGAAACAGCAGGGACCAAAACCCATGGAGCCGCCGCAATAGATGGTTTCACGAGTCGGTTATTAGAGCAACTAGCCAATATAATAATACGGCATTTACATTAAATGCAGACGATAGAGCCATACGTCCTATCATAGAATTTAAACCCGATTTACAACTCTTCAATTTTGGAAAAACAGCTAAACAGGCTGTTGACATCTTAGACACTGAAACAACTCGTCCTTTTAATACTGTAGAAGGTGTTACTGGTATTACACTTCAAGGAGTTACTATCGTTGACGGTATGCGGTTAATATTTGCTGCAGATGAGGACGATCTGACAAGAAACAAAACTTGGGTAGCCAGATTTGTAGATCAAGACGGAGACCCTGCCACAGCGGAAATACTTACCCTTGTGCTAGAAGAAGCTTATGATAGCACACCTTACCTATACGATACAGTTAGTGTTTTAAACGGAAATCAAAATGCAGGAAAAAGTTTTTGGTTCAATGGTACGGCATTTGTAGAAGGTCAAACTAAGAGTGGCGTTAATACTGCACCGCTATTTGACATTTTTGATAGCGATGGTAATAGCCTATCTGACACTGCATTATATCCAGTTGCAAACAGTCAACTTGCCTTTAACGGATGTAAGATATTCAGTTATAAGCAAGGAACAGGCACTAATGACAGTGTGTTAGGTTTTCCTCTTAGTTACCGTAGCATAAACAACCAAGGCGATATTGAGTTCACCAACAATTTTGATGTAGACACATTTACATACTATGTTAACAATAGCGATACTACTAAAAAAGTTAATATAGGTTTTATCCATCAAAACACTTCTAATTCGGCAGCAACAAGATTTACTGTTTGGAATAAAGCCATAGAAAATACTAAACAGTATCAGGTTATTGGTTATGAATTTGACGGATTAAACAATAATTTTATTGTGGATGTTTTACCTGCTGCTGAAAGCAGTGTGCCGAATTTACAGGTATTTTTAAATTTCAAGAAGTTAACTGCAACACAGTATACAATAGTAAGACTGCCCAATGACCAGTTGTCAATAAGAATAGATTCTGAATTACTAAAAACTGATAGTAAAATTGACATTTTGGTTTATAGCAACAGTGTTAGCAAACTTGGTTATTTTGAAATTCCAGATAACCTAAACTATAACGCTCAAAATTCTGTATTGTCTTACCCTACCCTAGGACAAGTTAGAAATCACGTCAAGCAAATTACCAACAACAGTAAAACATTCCAAGGCAATTATCCAGGAGCAAGTAATTTAAGAGACATTAATTTACAGGTATTTCCTGGCACAATTTTACAACAGAGTAGTCCTATTACATACGCCAGTATGTTTCTGTCAGATGAAAAATTAAATTTTGTTGATAGTGTTTATAATGCTCAACAAGAATACACTAGATTTAAAAATAGATTTTTATCGATTGCAGAAAGCTCTAATCAGATTAATATTTCAGATCCGATCAGTGGTGTGGACTATATTGTTAAGCAAATCAATGCAATTAAAAATAATACTTTTCCGTGGTATTATAGTGATATGGTTCCTTATGGGGATGATAGAACTATCCTTTCATATACTATCTTAGATCAATTACAGTCCATATATGAAATCAGTAATTTCTTTACTTTAACGTCATTGAGTAACAAAGCAGTTATTGTTTACCTTAACAATATCCAATTAATCAATGGAATAGATTATAGTTTTTCGGATACTGGCCCATCTATAATTTTAAGCTCAACTTTAAGTAGGTCCGTTGGCGACAGTCTTAAAATTTATGAATTTCATAATACAGACGGAAACTGGATACCTGAAACTCCTACAAAATTGGGATTATATCCTGCTTACAAGCCTGAAATAGTGACGGATAACACTTACGTCACTGCACAAACATTTGTAATAGGTCATGACGGCAGTAGAACTCCTGTTTTCAATGATTATAGAGACGACTACCTATTAGAATTAGAAAAACGTATCTATAATAATATTAAAGTTAGTTATGAAGAAAATCAAATTGATGTTTGGGCAAGCAAACCAGGTAAATTTAGAACAAATGATTATTCATTAAATGACTATAACAAAATTACTGCCGGCAGTTATCTAAAATGGGCTGGCCTTAATAAATTAGATTACACTACAAACACTTCATATGATGATGAAAATCCTTTTACATACAATTATGCAAGAGCATTAGATAGTGATGGTGCAAGACTACCAGGTAGTTGGCGTGCTTGTTATGAATATTTTTATGATACACAAAGGCCTAATACTCACCCATGGGAAATGCTAGGGTTTACTGTAAAGCCATCATGGTGGGAAACACGTTACGGCCCAAGTCCATATACTTCTGGTAATACAATACTTTGGACAGACTTAGAAAACGGTTACATAGCAGAAGGAACACGTCAAGGCTACAACTCCACTTTTGCAAGGCCAGGCCTGTCAACTATTATCCCGGTTGATGTAAATGGTAACTTGCTTCCTCCATTGCAAGTTTTAACAAACAATTACTATAGGCCCGATTTAAATCGAAATTGGAGTGTAGGTAACTATAGTCCTACAGAAACTGCGTGGAGAAATAGTAGTGAGTTTCCTTTTGCTCAACAAATTATAATGGCTTTAACAAAGCCAGCAAAGTATTTTGCCTTAGGATCTACAGTTAACAAATATGTTTACAACTCTAGTCAACAACAATATATTGTAGAAGGAACAAATTATAGGCTTACTCCAACAGACGTATTAATTAATGGGGATAAAGACACAAATAGTAATATTCTAAGAAATGCTAGTTATATTAACTGGATCAACGACTTTCAAGTTACTAAAGGTATATTATCTAAAAATAAACTAAAGACGTTTTTACAAGACTATACTGTACAATTGGCCTACAGAATGGCTGGATTTAGTGACAAAAATAAACTTAAAGTTTTGGCAGAACAAAACAGTCCAAGTTCCATTAATTCTAGTGTTATTGTGCCTGACGAAGATTATGATTTGCTATTAGGTAAATCTACACCACTGGCTAAAATTAATTACAGTGGGTTGATTGTTACTAAAACAGCATCTGGCTACGAAGTAAAAGGATATGATTTAAATAATCCAGTATTTCAAATTTTTGCACCCAATACAACAGGAAAATCTGATGTTGTAACCGTAATAAATGAATCAGTTAATTACTATACTGAATTTAGAAGGTACGTTATAAGTATTCCTTATGGCACTGTTTTTACAACATTACAAGATGTAGCAAACTTTGCAGCAGGTTATGAAAGATATTTACAGGCACAAGGATTCACTTTTAACTATTTTGATGAAGTACTGGGGCAAATAAGAAACTGGCAATTAACTATAAAAGAACTGTTGTTTTGGGCACAACAAGGATGGCCAGTCAACTCAGTTATTGGTTTGAGTCCAATAGCAAACGAACTTAATTTGAATCTTAATAAGACTTTTGTTGATTCTATAGAAAATAGTCTGTTTGGTAGTAGAATAGTAAATCAAAATTTTAGAATTTTAAATGCGGATCAGTATACAGTTTCCAGAAACCAAAATAACTTTACTATCAAACTTGATAAATTGAATGTAAACGCAAATCAGAATGCATATGACATGATTGCGTTTTTTGAGTGTAACCTGATACAATATGAGCACGTCTGTATCTTCAACAACCAAACTCAATTTGCTGACATTATCTATGACCCCCAGTCTGGAGAACGACAGTACAGACTAAAACTTGTTGGACAAAAAACAAATGACTGGGATGGTAGTTTATACGCTCCTGGATTTGTGTATAACAGTGAAGCAATTGACCTTTGGGTACAAAATAAAGACTACCTTAAAGGTGATTTAGTAGAATTTAAGAACTTTTACTATTCTGCAAGTAAAAATTTACCTGGCACAGTAGAGTTTAATTATTCAGATTGGCTACCTGTTGATAAGAACAATATAAAAACTGGACTACTGCAAAACTTTTCTTTCAACGCAAGTCAGTTTGTAGACTTTTACGACACAAATAAAGTTAATATAGAAAGCGAATCTGACTTACTTGGATTTGGTTTAATTGGGTACAGGACAAGGACATATTTGAATGACTTTGGTCTCGATGATGCAAGCCAGGTAAAATTTTATCAAGGATATATCAAACAAAAAGGAACAAGAAAAGCGGCTGATGCTTTGAGTCGTGTAACTTTTGATAACGAAGAAAATACCATAGAGTTAAACGAGAATTGGGCATTTAGAGTTGGTTCATATGGGGCGTTAGACACTAATCAAAGCGTAGAATTAGTTCTTAACGAATCTTACACATTAAACAATCCAACAAGTTTGGAAATTTTATCAGATAACACTGTCACGTATAGTAGTCTTTATAATAGACCAGACGGACTGTATAAATCCACAACTATACCATTTAGTAGTCCTTTCTTGTTAACAAGAACTGATAATACACCAAGAACTGACGATATTCTAACTGCAGGTTATCCTAACATAGAAGATGTAGATGCAACAATTTTTGATTTGTCGGATACTACAACATTAAGTGTAAACATAGATACCTTAGGTGTGGGATCTATAATTTGGACGGCTGTAGACTTTTCACGTGACTGGAACATTTATTACGTAACTGCTACAAATGCAGACATTATTCAGATTACAAACAATCTTAATAGCACTGTTCTTTTAACTTTTGGAACAGAACATAATTTATCTATAAATGATGCAATTATTATCCAAAATGCGCAAGTGTTTTCTGGATTCTATAGGGTAAAACAAGTTGTTGATAATTTTAATATTGTTATTGATGTAGATATTAATATAAATGGATTTAGCAGTTTAAATTTAAATGCACCTTGCTATAAGTTACAAAGTTTAAAATTTAATTATGCACAACAAATTACAACTTTTACTCCTCTAAGCGGTTGGACTGTAAACAGTAAAGCATGGATAAATTATAACACTACTTCAAATGAATGGGCAGTGTATAATAAGACTGAACCGTGGGAAGCCAATATACAGTTACCTCAGAGTCAATTTTATGATAATGGTAGATTTGGTAGTGCAGTAAAAATTAGCTCCGATAATAATTCTGTAATAGTCGGCCAACCTGGATTTAACTCAAATGTTGGATCCATTGTAAACTATAAAAAATCAGGTCCTGACAATTATGCAGAAGGTACTACAACAACTGGCGCAGCCAGTAACCTCGTAGGTCTTGGCACAAGTTTAGATAGTAAACAGAATAAGATAGCAGTAGGCGCACCTGATAGTGGCGCCAGCGGTGAGGGCTATGTTTATGTGTACAGTAGAGACTTTACAGGTGCAATAACTAAGACACAAGTTATTGGTGCAAGTAATGCTTCCACTAGACAATTTGGATATAGTATCTCGATGAGCGACGACTACCAATGGCTTTATATTGGTGCTCCAGAAACTGATCAAGTTGTTGTTTATGGCTGGGACGCAAATGTTGAAGCTGAAGTAGACACGTTGACGGTACCAAATGCAAACGTGGCAACTTTTAGCCTTACATTTGATCCAGCAGCAGCGGAGTTAATTACTGTAACCAACACAACAACTGATTTTGTAGCCTATAGAGATTATACTGTAAGTACAAATTCTATTACATTCACAACTAATGCTCAACCTGACACTTACGTAGTACGTCAGACCGGACCTGGCTTTAGAGAAATCACAACGTTGGAAGGCACAGCCAATAGTAAATTCGGTTTCAGTGTTGCTAGTAGTACTGAAGGTGCGCAAGTCGTTATTGGCAGTCCTTTTGCAAATGTTGGGGCACTGGAAAGTGCTGGTAATTTAACAGTTTACGACAGATCCATAGAAAAATTTATAGCAATTGATAGCCAAACTTTATTTGGAGGTAACAGACCACCTATTAGTGTTTCTAAAGTATACGTAAATGGGGAACTGCAGGTAGAGGGAGTTGACTACACTATTGTGTTTAGTAATTGGATACAATTAAGTGTGGCCCCCGGCGCCGGAAAAATTGTCACTATAGAAACAGACGAATTTTATAAAATAGGAGAATACAAAGCCAGTGATTCTGCAGAAGAGGTAGAATATGGATACAGCGTAGACTTGTGTCCAAACAACTGCAGCATCTATGCTGGCGCTCCATACTATAATAATAATCCAAGTCAAGGTAAGTTTGAAACAGGAGTAGTTTACAGACTTGCTAACCAAGGTAGAATTTATGGTAACATTACTGGAACAGTGGAAAATCCAACAGTAAACAGTTCGGACAGTATTAGACTTAATGATTACGAAGTTGTTTTCTTATCAACTGATTTCGATTCTGTAGTTACTGCGATTAATGATGCAGAAATTCCAGGTATTACCGCTACCAATGCAAACGGATACCTAAGTATAACAAGTAACAGTACAGTGAACTTTGACAAACTTAGAGTCTTACCCGGTGTGGGATCTGCCTTGACTGATCTTGGTTTAAACGTTTTTGTAGAAACAGAAATTATAAGTAACCCAACTAACTTTGCATATGACAACTTCGGACAAAAAGTTTTCATCGACAGTACAACAAACAGGCTGGCTGTTGGAAGTACAGAAGCAACTACAATTGTTGACACCACATTTGATAAAGCGACATTAGAAACAAAATTCGATGCCGATAGCACAGAATTTAAAGATCCGATTAAGTCGGGCGCTGTATGGGTGTTAAACTATCTTGGAGATAGTAGAAATAATATTAACAATCCAGGCAAATTTGCTTATGCTCAACAAATTAAGCCAGATAATATCTTGAATCCAAATTTCCAATTAGTAGCAAATATGAAATTTGGTAGTGCAATAGATATACAAAATCAAAAAATGTTTATTGGTGCCCGAGGTGACGGGACTATAGATATATCAAATGCAGGCACAGTTGCGGTATTTTCTAATCCCGATAACTTATATGGATGGGATGTTTACAGATCCGAAAGTGCCAAAATTGATTTAGATGGAATTATTAAATCTTACATTTATGACTCTACTAGCCAATTAATCATTGAAAACCTGGATTACATTGATCCAGCCAAAGGAAAAATATTAGGTATAGCCGAACAGGAAATTACTTATAAAGTGGATTATGATCCTGCAGTTTATAATCTAGGAACCCTTGACACTGTGAGTATAGATCCAGAGTATTACTGGAGCACAACAAAAGTTGGCCAAGTATGGTGGGATCTGAGTGTCATTAGATTCTTAGATTACGAACAGGGATCTGTTAAGTATAGAACAAACAACTGGGGTAGAGTGTTCCCGGGTAGTAGTATTGATGTATATGAATGGGTGGAAAGTAGTTACTTACCAAGTCAGTATGTAGATAATGGCGGGGACGGAGAGCCCAAGTACCCAGATGACAGTGCATATGCATCTATAACTTATTATGATCCACAGACTAATCTCCCTTATCAACGTTATTTTTATTGGGTAAAAAATAAAACCAATGTAACCGCTAACCAATTTGGTAGGACTATTCCTACAATAAGTATTGCAAATTTAATTGACAATCCCAAAAATTCAGGAATAGCCTATTTTGCTGCTGTAAGGGATGACAGTGTTGCAGTCTTTAACATATTAGATAAATTAGTGGCAGAAAACACTATCTTTCATTTGAGTTATAAGACAGAAATTAACAATAATATTATCCATAGTGAATACGCATTATTGTCAGAAACTGGTAGTACAGCAAGTCAGATTCCTGATGCTACCTACAACAAAATTGTGGATAGCGCAAGCGGAGTAGATAAGTTTGGTAACCCAGTTCCAGATCCAACACTCGCAGTTCAAGAAAGATACGGTATAGATATTAGACCAAGGCAGACTGTTTTTATCAACAACAATAATGCTGTAAAGTCTATGGTAGAATATGTTAATGCTGTGTTTGCTAAAAATTTAATTAGTCAAGGTTATGATCTTACATTGTTGCAAGGAACTGTGCTTTCTGATAACGGTGCAGGAGAACAGATTCCAAGTAGCACATCGGGTGCTTATAATATCACAGTAAACAATTATGATGAACTTACTTACATAAACATTGTGATTCAACCTGCAGGATACAAAGTCTTAGTAATAGAAGACAGTACAGTTGGTGGATTATGGACAATATATACTAAACAATCTAATAATACCTGGTTACTTACAAGAGTACAAACTTATAGGACCAGTGACTATTGGCAATTTGTAGATTGGTATGCCACAGGATTTGATACGTCTGTTAAACCTAATTTTACTGTAAATTCTTTTGCGGATTTATCTAGCCTAGGAAATGTCAAATCAGGTAACATAATTAAAATCTTGAACAATGGCCAAAACAAATGGCAACTAATTCAGATATTTCCTAATGTAGTAAACACAGTGGGTCTCCAAGATGGCACTATCGAGTTCTTAGACAGTTTATGGGACTTGCCTGCTTACGGCATGAGTTATGATAATGACTTGTTTGATAGTGCAAGATTTGATCAAAATCCAAGTTTAGAAATTAGACAGTTGTTAGCAGCATTAAAGAATAATATCTTTATCGATAATTTAAGTCCAAATTTCTTAGAACTATTCTTTGTATTCGTTTATTATGCGTTAAATGAACAAAAATCTCTTGACTGGGTGTTCAAGACAAGTCTAATAGATGTTGTTCAAAAAACAGAAGGTTTAACACAACCCGAAATTTACGCAAGAGATGATCAAGAATTCTATAGGGAATACATTGAAGAAGTAAAACCTTATCATACCACAATAAGAGAGTTTATTGTTGATTATCTTGGCTATGATAATTGGACTGGATACACAACAGACTTTGATTTACCGTCGTACTTTGATACAGTATATCAGCAATACAGAAGTCCAACACAAACATTGGCTCAAGATGTAAATGCCCTTAATAATTTGTTACAATATACAGATTGGAATCAAACCTATACATATTACGTTGATGAAATTACTATCGCCAATGGTGGTACAGGTTATACATCTGCTCCTAATGTAACAATTAGTGGTAGTAGTATAAGCAATGATGCAGTAGCAAGGGCTTTGCTAACAAATGGTGTAGTAACAAGGATTGATGTATTGTATGGAGGTAGCAACTATACAACAACTCCTAACATTACTATCTCAGGCGGTGGTGGCTCTGGAGCAACCGCTTATGCACAATTGAAAAATGACACAACTCGTAAGGTAAAAACAACACTAACTTATGATAGGTTAACATATAACTCAACAGTGCTGACTTGGCAAGCAAATACAAGTTACACAGCAGGTCAAATTGTTTCCTATGCAAACGTTGCATATGAAGTCACAGCGGATTTTACATCAGGATCAACATTTACAGGATCTAGTCTAGCTCGGTATGAAGGCAGTAGGTTTGACAATGCAAATGACAGGATTCAAAGTTATTACGTAGCCGAAACCGGCCAACCTGGTAAAGACTTTGGACTGCTGCAAACCGGTATAGACTATCCAGGAGTAGGAATAGAAGGACCACTTTATACTGACGCAGGCGGCTTTGATATTGGAAACTTCGATATTAGTCCTTTTGACGCACTCGAAATTGATGCAGACGGAACTTATGTAATAAGCGAAACTATTCTCGATACAACTATTACTTCTGAATACACAGATACTAGTTTGGGCACTAAACCAGAAGACATACTAGTGGATGGCGGCCCTTATATAAGCGAACAAGTACTTGATTGGCAAGCAAACACATACTTTCCGCAGGGAACAGTGATCAAAAATAATGGTGCATACTATATTGGTAACATAGGAATTCAAACTGGTAGTACATTTAGTATGGAAAACTTAATGTTATACCCATTAAATCCATATAGTGCTTTTGGACCCCATGCACCAGAAGAATTGATCCCAGGTCGTGTTTATGATACACTTGATATTTCAGTCTACACATTTAACACTGATCCTTGCGATGCAAGTTATACGACTTGGGTAAACACAACAGCGTTTAGTGTTGCAAACATTCAAGTTGTTAATGGCGGATTAGGGTACGACAGCAATGTAGCAAACATTACAGTAACAATATCTGGTTCTGGTGGAGCAACAGCTCAAGTAAGTAGTGTAGACGCAAATGGCACAATTACTGCTATCAGTGTAGTCAGCGCCGGGTCCGGCTATATCACAGTGCCTAACGTTACTATTACAGGTTCTAATACCAGTGCTGCCACTGCTTTCCCAAGATTGTCCCAAAGCAATTACACAACTTTTGAATACAGAATCTTTAAAGATATGAATGACAATTATACATATCTAAGGATAGATACAGGTGCAACAACAACACTCGCTCAAGAATTAACTTTAACTTCTAACACTATAGTAGTTACAGATTCTAGTGTATTAGCAAGACCAGCACCTTACGGAGCAAATCCGGGGGTAATTTATGTAAACGGTGAAAGAATTACTTACTACCAAATTGATGACGCTACAAACACATTAAGTCAGATTCGAAGAGGTACACATGGAACAGGTGCAAATACTCATGCAAACGGTAGTTCAGTAATTGATGGCAGCACACAGCAGAAAGTACCTTATAGCGATAACTACACTGTTACAGGATTAACTGGAATAGGCACAACAACAGCCGGTTTTGGTTACGAGTTTCTTTCTAATGTAACTTATATCAGAAGTGTATTATGGAACCAAAATGGAACAGATTCTGTTGTAATATCCACAGAAGAAATACCAACTCCAAATATTCCAGCAAATATTATAACTACTGAAGTTACAGTAGATATTAGTACCGAAGGGTTAACTCCAACACCTGGAAATCCATGCGGTATTTGGTCAAGCAACACTGCACAAGTTACATTTATCAAAGATGGAGCGGCTTAAAAACACTATAAATATATGAACGGTATACAAAAATGGCAGTAAAAATATCAGAATTACCAAACTTAGCAGTAGGCAATCTTACTACTTACAGTTCTATTGTTCCATTGGTGGCTAATACAGGGTCTGACGACACTACTTTTAGTACCTCCATGGCAAATATTAAAACTTACATGGAAACTGGAGGGTTTGATGTCATTGGAAACTTGACTACAACCGGCGATGCTGTTATTACAGGAAATCTTTCTTGTGATGTTTTAACAGCGAATACGCAAGTTGTGGGCAATGTAACAACAGTAAGTTCAACCGCAAACTTTGTGGATATTCAAACTGATGCAAACGTCACTTACCCAGTAAGTGACAACGGATTAGATGTAGGTATAAGACAATTTTGGTACAAAACAAGTGCAAATTCCAGCGCCTTAGTTTGGAGAAACAGTGATCAAAGACTAGTTTGGTACGGTGCAAACGTTGGCAATAGTGCTACTTTGATCAGTGCTAACTCTATCTTAGGGGAGTTTGTAACTGGAAATTTATTTGCAAACAGCACTACAAATTCTACAAGTTCAACAACAGGAGCATTGATTGTAAAAGGCGGCGCAGGCATTGCAGGAAATGCTTATATTGGATCCCAGTTAGTGATAACAGGAAACACATCAGGCAGTAACCTATCACTTACTGGATTAGCGTCAGTAACAGGCACAATTACTGCACAAGGAAATATAACCACTCCCGCCAGAATGAGTACTGGCAATTTGAATGTTAATACCTTTGTTACAATAGGAACGACTTTAGCAACTGGCGGAACAGCAACTGTAAACGCACTTGCGGTCAATACTACTGCTAACATAACTGGAAACATTAATGGTTCTGGAATAACTTTAACTAGTTCGGGCGTAGTAGATAAATCCTTCCAAGCTAACGGCGGCTTACAAAATACTCCAATTGGAAATGCTACTGCCAGTTCCGCTACATTTACGACTGTAAATACTGGCGACGTTTTAGTTACAGGAAACGTTGATCCTTCTTTAGATGCTACCTATGATTTAGGTAATCTTACCTATAGATGGGCTAATATCTACGCATCCGGTACAGTTACGGCCAATGCAACATTTGCATTATATGCTGACTTGGCAGAAATGTATGTACCGGATCAATATTACGATCCGGGCACAGTAGTTGTGTTTGGTGGCGAGCAAGAAATCACAGCCACTGACCAACAAGGTGATACAAGAGTAGCGGGCGCAATTTCTACACAGCCTGCCTATGTTATGAACGAAGCACAGGAAAATGGTATTGCCCTTGCTCTAAGAGGTAAAGTGCCAGTCAAAGTTGTTGGATCAGTCAATAAAGGCGACTTACTGATAACTAGTAACGTTGCAGGATATGCTACTGCTGCTAAGTTTTATCAACCTGATCCAAATGCAGTATTTGCTAAGAGTTTAGAACGTGATGACGGTACTGAACCAAGAGTAATATGGGCAGTTATACTATGATAAATAACAATACTGATTCCAATGAGTTAAAATCAGGGGAAGATGAACCTACAAGGGTTAGTCAAGAACGACCAAACGAATCAACAGGTATTTACGTTAGAGGTTTTTTAAAGATTACAGACCCTGAAAGTGGTGAAGTAATTGTACAGACAGGTAATTAATGGATTAAATGATGTTAGATAACACAAACGCAATGGTACAAGGTCATATTAAAATTTGGAATCCATTAACCAAAGAGATTTTTGTTGATAAAGCAAATGCCATTCATTATGAAAACATGAGTGAAGCACTTGCTACAAGTATTGGTAACAAAGGCACTATGTTCATTGAAAATATGGTATTTGGCAACGGTGCAACGGTTGTTGACACTACTGGAGTTATAACCTATTTGCCACCAAACACATATGGACAAAATGCTGCTCTTTATAATCAGACATACTTTAAATTAGTAGACAATACTAATGCAAGTAACTTAGATCCTGATAGAAATTATATAGAAATAAGACATACTCCTGGTTTAATTTACACCGATATTTTCGTCAGTTGTTTGTTAGACTATGCGGAACCCACTGGACAGCAAGCATTTGATAATAGTGCAACAATGCAAGGCACTTATGTGTTTGATGAATTAGGTTTAGAAAGCTCAGATGGAAAATTACTTACTCATGTTATTTTTCACCCGGTGCAAAAAGCATTGAATAGGTTAATTCAGATAGATTATACAGTTAGAATTCAAACTCTTACTAACTTAAGTTCTAATCTGTAAAAAAGGACGAATAAATATACTAAATGGTACGTGAACAATGGCATATACAATTACACTAACAAATGGTACAACTTTAACCACTATTGCTGATGGAACAGTTAACAGTACCAGTTCAGACCTTGTATTAGTTGGAAAAAACTATGCAGGATACGGGTCGTTTCTTAATGAAAACTTTGTTCATTTATTAGAAAATTTTAGCGACAGTTCTGCACCTACAGTGCCGCTAACAGGTCAGGTTTGGTGGGATACTTTAGGAAACCTTAAAGTATACACTGGTAGTGCTTGGAAAACAATTAGTAGTATCACAAGTAGTTCAACATCTCCTACAGGTGCAGTAACAGGTAACTCCTGGTGGGATACTATTAATGAACAGTTTTATGTGTGGAATGGTACCGAATGGGTCTTAGTAGGACCGGCGTTTAGTAGTAATACAGGCACTAGTGGTACAATTGTTGGAACTATTGTAGACACTGGAGACACCAGCCACGTTGCAGTAAACGTTGTTGTGGGAAGTCAACTAATATCTATCGTTAGTAAAGACGCTCAGTACACACCCAAAACAACAATTACAGGCTTTACAACAATAAGGCCTGGCTTCAATTTAATTAGCAATGTAACAATACCAAACATAGCATACTATGGAACTGCTGAAAATAGTAACCAGTTAGGTTCTGTTTCAGCTGCAAACTATGCAAGAACAGATGTTGCAGAAACTTTTGACCAATCGGTTACAATTAATAATAACACTGGCTTAACAATCGGTACAAGTAATAATTATACTGCAAGCGTAAGCAGTGACGTTGTAAGGCTTACTAACAACGTTAATAATGCTAATATTGCTATCAGAACAAACGTGGGCGGCCTAATCTCCACCAGTATGTTAGTTGTAGGTGCTAATAGCAGAGTTGATTTCAGCAACGCTATCGCAGTTACTGGAAATGCTTCGGTATCAAATTACATACTTGCGACAAAAGGTGAAAATGCTACCAGTAACGTAACTGGAGCAATTCGTGTAACAGGTGGTATTGGCTTAACTGGCAACATTTATACCAGCGGTAACATTAATGCAGTGGGTAACGTAAGTGGCAGTTACTTTGTTGGTACTGCTACAACAGCACAATACGCTGACTTGGCAGAACGCTTTTTGGCAGATCGGGATTACCCTGCAGGCACAGTAGTGATGATTGGTGGCGACAAAGAAATTACACAATGTGACACTGAAAACTGCGAAAATGTGTTGGGTGTAATCAGTACTGAGCCTGCTTACTTAATGAATAGTTTAAATGGTAGTGCTGAACTTAAAATTGCTCCACCAGTTGCTATGGTAGGTCGTGTGCCTGTGCGTGTTGTAGGCACAGTTCAAAAAGGCGAACGTCTGGTAAGCGCAGGAAATGGATGTGCAATGGCAGCAAATGCAGACCATGGGGCAGTCATTGGAAGAGCACTTGAAAGCAAAGACACAGAATCTGAATCCCTAGTTGAAGCAGTAGTCAAGGTAAATATATAAAAGGTTTAAGAAATGACATACAGTTCTGGTGGTTTAATTGAAGCAAGTGATTACAACGGTTTCGTTGGAGGCGACGGCAGCGGCGCCAATGTATCTGGACAATTAAACACAGTATACGCAACAGGTTATGGTAATGCAGGTTACGGCCAAACAGCAGTAACAAACGTTACTGCTGTTACTGATCAAGTCACTGCTGCTCAATGGACCACTTTAGTTAATGCAGTAAACGTTGTAAGAAAACACCAGTCTGGGGGTTCGTTTACTAACTTAGCAACTTATGTTTCGGGAAATGTTATTAATGCTACTCAAGATGTATCAACTAACTTAACAACTGCTTTTACAAATAGGTTAACTACTGCTGCTGCAGGTCCCACTTACAATCAACCAAACCAAACACAGGTTTTTACTGCACCAAATGATACAAACCCATTTAATGGTGCGTTTAGTAGGACCGTTACTTTTGGTAGCGCAGATCAGGCTAGATACTTTTTTAATGCAGGCGGTACGGTACAACTTGTTATTTCGAGTGTAACTAATACTGGTGGTACTGTGAGAGGTTCGGCTCTGGGCAATGTAATTTCACTATGCACCGGAAAAACAATTGGCGCACAAGACTGTAGTGCAATTACTACACCTGCCCCTTATACCGAAGCAGTTGATTTAACAACGGACTCGGGATACTACCCACAAACTACTGCAAACCTTACACTTTATAGCGTAAGCGGCTCGGTTGGAGTTTATACTTCCCAACTTGCAAATCTTGAAAGTAAAGTTTCAGGTACTTCGGGTACTAACGGCGATAAAGGTGCCACAGTTACAATAAGTATTGCTTGTGCCAGCCCAGCTCAAAGTCCTGCTTTCAATGACAGCATCGACATTACAGTTAACCATAATCTTAGAGTAATATATCCAGATACTACGTATTTGGCAAATACTTGGGGTTCAGTGACTTTTGGTTAAAACCAAATTGTATTGACATTTAGATAGGTACATGTTAAACTGTACCTATTTTATTATCCACTATTATGAATGACACAGTTCAAGACTTAGTTACACAAGTTCGTCAAAGCACTAATTATCAAGTTAATAAGCGTATTCTCAAAGAAAAAATTATTACAGACTTACACATGACCTATCGTAATGGCATGTTTTTAATCACTCCAACTATTTTAAGTTTTGTGGCAACTTGGCCGGACCCAACACTATATCTCGAAGACACATACGAAAACCCAATTGAAATTGACCGTGATGAGTTTTTGCTTAAAGCAAGACAGCACTATCAAACAGCAATGAATGTATGGCATCAACAACATGAAGAACTCAAGCGAACCAGAAAAGTCTAAAGGCGTAGTTGTATTTGCATTTAATACTGACGCCATAGACTATGTAAAAATTGCCGATCAAACTTCTAAACTTATAGAAAAAAACTTAGGACTTCCTGTTACTCTTATAACAGATAAAAACAGTGAACCTAAATTTAACTACGACCGTGTGTTAAAGATTACCAATGACCAAAACGATAATGTAAGAACAATTGACAATGTGCAATGTCAATGGCGTAATAAAGGACGGTATCTCGCTTACGAACTAAGTCCTTATACTAAAACCGTGCTATTGGATACAGACTACCTCGTATTAGATTCTTCACTGAACGATATCTTTGCGTTAGATTTTGATTATAAAATCATGCAGGAAAGTATTATGTCTGCAGGCCACTTTCCACGCAGCATGGGCAATCTCAGTCATGACTGGCTTTGGGCTACTGTGGTATTTTTTACAAAATCTACTAAGGCACGATTGCTGTTCGAACTTGTAAAACGTATACAAGAAAATTATGGCTATTATAGAAGTCTGTTTCATATAAGTTCTAACTTTAGAAATGATTTTGCTTTTGCTATGGCAGATATAATTTTAAATGGGTACACAACAGATTATAAAAATTACTTGCCTTATAAAATGTTTACAGTTATGGACAAATTAAAAAGTCTAGAAATTAAAAACAATAATATTATTATTAGACAAGAAACAAAAGCAGATGTTTCTCCGATACAAAACTTACACATAATAGATAAAGAATTCTTACTGAGTGAAAACTTTCAAAAATTTGTAGAACATGTCACATCATAAAAGTCAACAAGGATTTCTGACTATTGCACAGAATACTGAAACTGTGGATTATCTTCAATTGGCTTTTGTGCAAGCTATGAACGTTAAATGTACGCAAAAAATCAATGAGTATGCGGTCATAGTAGATCGCAACACAGAACAACAAATTACAGAAGAACAGAGAAAAATATTTGACTACGTCATTGTGCTAGACGAAGACTTGGCCCAGGATCACGATTGGAAACTGGCAAATGAATATCAGGTGTTTAACTTAACTCCATTTAAGGAAACTATAAAATTAGAAAGCGATTTGCTTTTTACCAGAAACATAGATCATTGGTGGACCGCATTTAGACTAAAAGACATTGTGCTCAATGTTGGCTGCAAGACTTATAAAGGCTCAACTGCTAAATCACGTTTTTACAGGCGTTTCTTTGACGATAATAGTTTGCCAGACACCTACAACGGATTAATGTATTTTAGATACAGTCAGACTGCTTTTAATTTTTTTAACTTAGCAAAACAAATTTTAGATAATTGGTCAGACCTTGCAGACAGTGCATTGATAAATTGTAGAGAGCCACACCCGAGCACAGATGTATTATACGCAGTAACTGCGAACGTATTTGGTCGAGAACACTGCACATTACCAAAATGTGACTTTTTAAATTTTGTTCACTTAAAACCAGAAATAAATGAATTCCCTAATAAGGCTTGGTTTGATGCTGTCATGTCTGAGCGAGAACAGGACATGATAAGAGTAAATAACTTAAATCAGTATAATCCAGTACACTACTACGATAAAACATATATCACTGCGGATATAATCAATGACTACAGAAAAAGATGTTCAGGACTTTTGGGAAGAAGTTCGCCGACTTGAATTGGCTAACCAAAGTCCAGATCCTGTTTACGAATATCGACTTTACTATGACGATAGAGGAGAAATAAATGCAGGTATCCCGGTTATTGTTAATAAGATATTGCCAAATCTTCCAAAAGATTCATACTTGGTAGTTACTTTAGAGGAATATCGAGATAGTGCCAATAAAGTAGTACGTGATGGTCGACTTGAAAAAAAGAGATTTGATATTGACATTCAAAACTACCTTATTAAAAGTACAAAAGGATTCCGTGTTGTTAAAAACAATGCAGCCTTATTAATCAACAACGATGAACAGTATCAAGACACAGAATTTTATGACAGAAGAACTAATTGACATTGCCGATTTAGACTGCGTTTTTCTAACTTATGATGAACCACGGAAAGAAGAGTTTTGGATCAAGATTCAAAACATGGTGCCTTGGGCAAAACGTGTAGATGGCGTACACGGCAGCGATGCCGCACACAAAGCCGCCGCTAAAGCCAGCGAAACAGACAGGTTTGTGCTAATAGACGGCGATAATATTCCTGATCCAGATTTTTTTAACTTACAACTTAAACTGTCAGATCGAAACCGAGATCATGTGTTCCGTTGGAAAGCACGTAATGAAATTAATGGCTTAATGTATGGCAACGGTGGATTAAGTTGTTGGACTAAACAGTTTGTTGAACAAATGCAGACACATGAACACAGCGATGGCAGTGACGATACGTGTGTAGAGTTTTGTTTTGATCCCAAGTATCAAGCCATGCACGACTGCTACAGCACAACCTATCCCAACGGCAGTCCTTATCAAGCATGGCGTGCAGGATTTCGTGAAGGTGTAAAAATGTGTCTAGACCGAGGCGCTAAACCTACACTGCAAGAATTTGAAAAACGTGTGCACCAACGTAATTACGATCACTTGTGCATTTGGCAAACTGTTGGTCGCGACGTAGAAAATGGTTGGTGGGCAATATACGGAGCACGGCTGGGTACATATCTCACAATGCTCAAAGAATGGGACTATAGAAGAGTACAAGACTTTAATCATTTAAAAGATTTATGGCAGAGTTTTGGTAAAGACACAGATGATGCCAGCGTGAGACTGGCAGACATACTAAAACAAAAACTAGGCTTACCCATTGCAGAACTTGATGCAGACCAAAGCCGTTTTTTTAAGCATCATTATCGACAGAGTCAACATAATTTAGGAACAACTGTAACTGAAATGGACATAATCCGTAAACAGGAAGGTTGGTAATGACTTGGCAATGTGGTGCTATTGATAGTGGTGTTACTATTTTTCCTGATGCAAAAATACGACCTTGTTGTTTGGTTTCTGCTGATTATAGTAAGCCTATTAGTGAAATAACTAACCCTAATAGATTCCAAGACATCAAAAATGAAGACAAGCCTGAAGCTTGTCGCGCTTGTTGGAGCAAAGAAATTAATGGCTGGGAAAGTATCAGACCGTATTACGATTCAGGCATAGGTGCTACTAAGCAAATTAAATTCTTAGATATCCGTAATACAAATCAATGTAACATAAAATGTAGGTACTGTGGCCCTCATTTTAGTAACCAATGGGCTAAAGAATTATCAATATTTCCTGAAATCAAACAGACAGAAATAACTCATCTATTAGATACAATATTAACAGAAGATTTAATTGACTTGTATTTTACTGGTGGGGAACCATTTATATCTGCTGACCATTTTAATGTTATAACTAAATTAATCGACATGGGTTATAGTAAAAACATTGTATTGCGTTATAATACAAATTTAACCGTGTTGGGATATAAAAATAATGACTTTTTTAAGTTATGGAAAAATTTTAAAAAAGTTCATATAACTGTTAGCATTGATGCAATTGGTACAGAACTCGAACATATTCGATCTGGTGCATCGTGGACTACTATAAACAATAATTTGGAAACAATACAAAATAAAAATTTAAAAAATTTAACTGTGACATTATCTCCTGTTGTAAGTTTATTAAATATTTGGTTTCTGCCAGACTTGCTTAAATTTACTATTGCAAAAAACCTTCAAGTTGATTTAATACCGTTATACGGGCCGGATTATTTAGACATTTCTGCAATACCTAAAGATTTAAAACCGTTGGCTAAAGAAAAACTGAACAAAATAAAAAACCATATTAAAAATTCAGAATATAACGAATTAATTTACAAATTAGACAATGTTGATAATGAATTTTTATTCACTACAACACTAAGACATATTTTATTATTAGACAAGTTACGCAATGAAAATCTTTTTGATTTATTGCCTTTTAAACAATATGCAATCGATAATACACTAAGAAATAACGAATATGAATAAGAGCGTATTTTTAACAGGAGCAGAAAATATGCGGGACTTGTTAGGGCCCAGTCTTTGTTTGGCTAAATGGAAACAAGTTAGTCTGCATTTACCTACAGGCCTAAACAACAGTTGCTATCATCCTCCACTACACCAAATTGACGCAGCACAAGTTCAACACAATCCCAGCGCACTGCACAATACCGAACATAAAAAACAGCAACGTCAGATCATGCTTCGAGAAGAACGTCCAAGCGAGTGCAGTTACTGCTGGACACAGGAAGACTTGGGCAATTTAAGCGACAGGCACTATCGCAGCGGTGAACCGTGGGCAGCAAAGGATTATTACAACATTTTAGAATCGACAGGCAACGAAGATGTCGTTCCATCTTATGTTGAAGTAAATTTTAACCACGCCTGCAATCTTAAGTGCAGTTATTGCAGTCCTCAGTTTAGCAGCACATGGGATGAAGAAATACAACGACATGGTGCGTTTCCGACTGAACCGGCACACAATGCACCTGAGCACTTTCAAGGACGCAACAGACCTATACCATCAAGAGAAGCGAATCCCTATGTAGATGCATTTTGGCAGTGGTGGCCTGAACTTTATCCAGAGTTAGAACACTTTAGAATGACAGGTGGAGAACCACTAATGGATCGAAACACTTATCGTGTGTTTGATTACGTGTTAGCTAATCCCAGTCCTCGCTTGCACATGAATGTGACCAGTAACTTTAGTGTAGAGGACAGTTTGTTTGAACGTTACTTAGATTACGTTAAAAAAATGACTACCAATGAACCAAGATACTTGGAGCACTTTATGCAATATGTTAGTCTTGATTGCATGTTTGAACGTGCAGAGTACGGGCGCTATGGTATGAACTTTGAACGTGTGTGGGAAAATGTAAATAGGTTTCTTAATGAAATTCCCACACGTAGCAGCCTTACGTTTATCATTACCATGAACACATTAAACATAACAGGGTTTCATGAAATTATAAATGCCATTAATGGTTTGAGAATAATCTATAACAAGGACTATCAGCGTGTATGGTTTGATACTCCTATCTTGCGACAACCTGCTTGGCAAAACATACAGATCTTGCCCGAATTGTACGTTGACTATTTGGAAGAAACCTGGGCATTTATGATGAAAAACATAAATGAAAACAAAGAAAACAAATTACACGGATTCAAAGACTATGAACTCAACAGGCTACAACGTGTAATAGATTATATGCGTGAAGGTTGCAAATTAGATTCAGAATATGTTAAAATGCAACAGGCAAATTTTTATCGATTTTTCTCAGAACATGATCGTCGTAGAGGCACAGACTTTTTAAAGACATTTCCAGAGATGAAGGAATTTTGGGCAACCTGTAAACACAATGCAAAATGAAACAGACTTAGAATATAAACGCAGAGTAATAGATATTAAGTCTGCTAGCTTTTGTGCAGCCAAATGGTACAACGCTACTATATGGTTGGGCTCAGGTATGACTACCAGTTGTCATCACCCCTTGCCTCATAAAGTTGGCATAGCAGAAGTAGAACTGAATCCCAAAGCACTGCACAACACGGAACGTAAAAAAATGGAACGTGAAATGATGCAGCAGGGAGAACGCCCCGACGGCTGCGAGTATTGCTGGAAAATAGAAGACATGGGCCGAGATGCTGTCAGCGACAGAGTATACAAAACAAAAATTTACGCTGAGGAGGAACTAGAACGTGCTTTTACAACTCCCTATAGTGAAGACATTGATCTTAAAACTCTCGAAATTGCCTTCGATCGTACTTGCCAGTTTGCTTGTAGTTACTGTAATCCTGCTTTCAGTAGCACTTGGGTTAATGATATTAAAAAGCATGGTGGATACACCAATCTCATCTCAGATGGCAGGAATCATTTTACTCACACTCATGACAGTAGCCAACTATATCGCTTTGGTGATACTAACCCGTATGTTGAAGCCTTCTACCAATGGTGGGAGTCAGACCTACACCAAACGCTGGAAGAACTTAGAATAACTGGTGGTGAACCTTTAATGTCGGGCGAAACTTGGCGTTTGCTGGATTGGTTCAAAAACAATAAAGGCAAAAGTAAAACCAGATTGGCAATCAACAGCAACCTCGGCGCACAGGTAGATTTAGAAAGACTGTTAGCTAGTATCGAAGGTCTTGAAGTGGATCTGTATACCAGTAATGAAGCAGTAGGTGCACAGGCGGAATATATTCGCGATGGTTTAGATTATCAAGCATGGCAAGACAACATGCTTAAGTTAGCCCAAAGCAAAAAGTTGAGAGGCCTACATGTAATGTGTACTGTCAACGCATTATGTCTTGACACACTGCCAGAGTTTTTGACTTGGATAATGGAAACGAAAAGTAAATTTGGCAGAGACTATCCAAACTTTACTTTGAATATTTTACGCTTTCCCAGTTTTCAAAGTGCACTGGTATTGCCAGACGAACTTAGAATGCAGTACAAAGAACAGTTAGAGCGTTGGTTAACGATCTACCAATATCATACTTTTATGCATGAACATGAACGCAATCATGTACAGCGCCTGATAGACTATTTAGACGTAGTCAAAACTCCGCATCGTGAAGCATTTGAAATGCCTAAACTACACAACGACTTTAAACAGTTCTATAGTCAGTATGATGTGCGTAGAAACAAGGACTTAATCACCGCATTTCCTACGTTGAAAACATGGTACGAAAGTTTATGAAGCCCGTATTACCGTTTTTGGAAACTATGCTGACACAGGCTTGCAATCTTAGTTGCACGGGCTGTACCAACTATTCCGACTTAGGTTACAGCGGCTACGTTAGGTGGGTTGATGGTAGACGTAACTTAGAGCAATGGTTGGATAGAATTGATATACCAGACTTCGGATTGATAGGTGGTGAGCCATTAATGAATCCAGAAGTTCGTGACTGGATAGCAGGATGCAGGAAGTTAATGCCTGATAGTCAGTTACGTTTTACAACAAATGGTGAGATATTGCACAAGCATATGGATATATTAGATTTGTTATATGATGTTGGCAATATTGTGTTTAAGATATCAGTACATAGGTATGATCAAAGGCTTGAAAATATTATTGAATACATATTCAACAAGTACAAATGGGAAATTGTACACGAGCATGGGATAACTAGATACAAGTCGAAAAATAATGTTAGGTTTCAAGTCAATAGACCTCAAACATTTATAAAGACTTATCGTCGCGAATATGAGCATATGCTACCTTACGATAGTAACCCAGAGGAAAGTTTTAAAATATGTGTACAACAAACATGCCCATTGTTATATAAAGGTAGAATTTATAAGTGTAGTACGAGCGGATTGTTGTTAGATACGTTATTAAAAGTAGGAAATGCGGATAATATAGTTTGGGATCAGTATAAAAAATATAAAGGTATTGGTTTGGAAGATAGTTTAGAAGATATTAATAAATTTATAAGTACTTTCGGCAAATCTGAAACTATATGTTCGATGTGTCCCAATAAGCGAGATTCTGACGCAATTGTAATTCACCAAAATAAAGTTAAATCAAAGAATAAGAAATTATGAGTAATGATAAAACAATAAAAGGGTTCTATAAGAATTACGACTATCACGCTCGTAAACCTTATTTCATTGACGAAAAAGATTTAACTGATCAACAACTTAAACGGTTAACTGAGAGTGAAACGTTTTGTATGTTGCCTTGGGTACACATGCATGCTTTTCCAGACGGTAGGACATATCCTTGCTGCCTAAGTGAATACTGGCACCCTGTAGGAGACTTACGTAAGCACACTATGCAGGAAGTTTGGAATCAGAAACCTTATCGCGAAATGCGTATAAACATGATGAATGATAAGCCTTGCAAAGAATGCATCAAGTGCTATGAGAATGAGCGCAATGGTGCATTTAGTATGCGTAACGATGCCAACAGGAACTACGGGCATTTAATCGGCGAAGTAGATCAAACTGGAGTTGATGGAAGTCATCCTGAGTTTAAACTAAGATATTGGGATGTACGTTTTAGTAATTTGTGTAACTTCCGCTGTCGCAGTTGTGGACCTATTTTTAGCAGTAACTGGTACAATGATCATGTAAAACTTTACAATCGTGTTCCTGACGTGCTGGGTCGAGACATGGAACGTGTAGAATATACCACTGGCGATGAGGATGGCATGCTGGCCCAAATGGAGCCGCATATTCCTTATCTCGAACAAGTATATTTTGCAGGTGGTGAACCTTTAATTATGAAGGAACATTATTACCTATTAGAGCAACTACAAAAACACAATAAAAACAATGTTCGTATTCAGTATAATACAAACTTCAGTGAACTAAGATACAAAGATAAACATGTGTTTGACTACTGGAAAAACTTTACTAACGTCAGTGTTGGTGCAAGTCTTGATGCTATGGGTCCACAAGCAGAATTGATACGTAAAGGCACCGACTGGCAGCAGACAGAAAACAATAGACGTAGGATGATAGAGGAAACACCTCACGTTGATTTTTATGTAAGTGCTACAGTAAGTGCAATGAATGTTTTACACGTTTTAGATTTTCATCGTATGTGGGTAGAGAAAGGATTCATACGTGCCAAAGACTTTAATGTGAATATCTGTCAAAGTCCTGAATGGTATCGTGTAGACATTTTTCCTGTATGGTTTAAAGAGCAGTATATCTATCCTGCGTATGAACAACACATTGCCTGGCTAGAATCGCAAGACGATTTAAAACGTGCAACCACTGGATTTCGAAGTTTATTAAATATGATGCAAGCAAATGATGCCAGCGAACACTGGAATCGTTTTGTGGAAGAAACTGCTAAACTCGATCGAGTTAGAAATGAAAATTTCTGGGATCTATTTCCTGAATTTGAAAAGTTAAAGCCATGAGTAGATTTAGTACATATGAAGTGTTATTGCGTAGAGGTAATGGTTTAAATAAAACAGTCTACATACATGACTGTATGAGCGACCAAGAAGCACGAGAAACTGCAGAAGCAATGTACGGTATGGAAGTACTACGGGTATTGTGGAAAGGTCGCACAGACGACTGGGAAAATAGAAATAACTCTAGTGTTGGTTCTGTTTCCAATAATAATAACAATAAGGAAACAAGTACTATGACATTTACAGAAATGGTAGGAGCAATATTAGTATTAGCACTGCTCTTCTTCCTCTTTGTAATTTATGAGATGCTGTTAGCAATCTGGGCATTTATTGTTGCTTATTGGCCATGGATATTAGGAATCAGTATACTTGCGTTTTTTATCTGGGCATGGCTTTTACCGGACGAGGAAGAAAATGAACAAGACTGAATTACCCGACACTATTTGCATGTTGCCCTGGATCAGTATAGAAACCAGTCCACATGGTACTGCTCGGCCTTGTTGTTTAAGTAGAGAAGATATTAGAGACATAGACTTAAGACAGCACACAATTGAGGACGCATATAAAAGTGAATATATGCAGATAATGCGTAGGCAAATGCGTGCGGGTGAAAAGCCAGATACCTGTAAACTTTGTTGGGATGAAGAAGCAGCAGGGCGTGATAGTAAACGTATTCATAGCCGTGTCAGGTTAAAACATTTATATCCCCTAGTAGACTGGTCGAATGATACTCCTGATCAATTATGGTTTATAGATTTGAAATTGGGAAATATCTGTAATTTGAAATGTAGAATCTGCGGTAGTTGGTCAAGCAGCAAATGGGCAGAAGAAGAAATGAAATATTTGCCTGATCATGTTGACAAAAAAACACACATCGCCTATCAATGGTTAAAGTCTGGTGCATGGCCAAGACAGAGCGAAAGATTTTGGGATAATTTAAAAACACTGCTACCACAAATAAAATACTTTGAATTTACAGGTGGCGAACCTTGGCTGATTCAAGAGCACTGGGATTTATTACAGTATGCAGCAGACCATGGATATAGCAAAAATATTGACATACATTACAATACTAATGCGACACAAGAACTAGGTCCACATACCATGGTGTGGGATAAATTTGGTCGTGTTGATATAGCATTTAGCATAGATAATGTGGGTGAACGTTTTGAGTATGAACGTTATGGCGCCGACTGGGAGCAGGCAAATAAAATTATCAACGATATACATTTTGCTAGAAGCGTGAACACACCTAATATCACTACACAACTTTGTTTTACCATTAACATCCAGAACGTCTATTATTTAGATGAACTGCTGGCATGGGCAGACACAAACCCATTTGACAGCATATACTTTAACATGTTGCACAGTCCTGACCATATGAGTATTGCACGCATGACACCTGCAGCAAAAGAACTAGTATTAAACAAATTGAAAAGCATGTTCTGGGGCGGAGAGTTTTATCAACGTGAAATTGATAATGTGATCAGGTTCATTGAAAACGGTCCAGGCAGTGATGGCACAGAGTTTGTGCGTAAAATGACACAAACTGATACCTATAGGAAACAAGACTTTAGACTGCTGTATCCTGAAATGGCAGCAGCAATGGGATATGACTAAACCCGATACATTATGTATGGCGCCATGGACGCACACATATTTGAGTCCGCAGACAGAACGTAGAATGTGTTGTGCTAGTAGAGAACCTGCACAAAACTTTCAACAATACATAGATACCGAATCTGGTACCGGCCAGTACATTCCCATTACGTTAGAAGAACACTGGAACGGCGAACATATGCGTAGTGTGCGTCGTCGTATGATGGCAGGAGAAACCCTGCCCGAGTGTGAAGTCTGCAACGATAAGTTATTGAACACAGACGTTTACCGCAGTTATTTTAATAATCTATTTGGTAATAAGTACAACGACATATTGGACACAACTGACGCGACAGGTTATACCACAATGAAGCCTATTAGTTGGGACTATAGGTTTAGTAACCTTTGCAACTTTAAGTGTCGTATGTGTGGAGACATGTTAAGCAGTGCTTGGGAAAGCGAGCAGCGGCAGCACAACATGATAGACTTTACTAATCCAAAGAATAATTGGATGCAGCCCGAAGTCAAAAAACAGATTGAACAGTTCCAAGACACTAAGATCGAACAAGAATTTAGCCAGGCTGTTAAGAACACCGAGTAGAAGAAGTCTATTGGGTAGGCGGAGAGCCTTTAATGTACGAACAGCATTGGCGTTATATGCAAAGAATTATAGAATTAGGGGACGGACCAAATTTATATGCCAGATACAATACTAATCTTAGTCGCCGCGCTTATCGGGGTGTTGATCTGTTTACTGATATTCTTCCTAGGATTCGCGATTGGCAAATCTGCGCGAGTATCGACGGAACTGGAGTTATTGGAGAATATATTAGAACAGGTCTTGACTATAACCGATGGCTTGCGAACTTTCGTGCGGGAGTTCAAATCCAGCGTCATAAAAGGCAAATGAGATTAGACTTCACATTAACGTTACCTGGCTTGTTTGAAATAGTAAATATTCAACAACTAGCAGATGAACTAGGTGTTGATGTTCTTTCAAAAGTTGTGTTTAGTTTTAGTCCCGATATAGTGATGTCGCCGTTAGCACTACCAAAGGACATATTGCATCCGTGGGTAGACGAACTCATACCTCAGGTTAGGGGCGCCTTGCAGGACACACTCGTCCAACTTAAAACTAGACCAACTTTTGCGGAGCAATGGCCCGAAGAATGTCTTCAAGGTATTCAGCGAGGCAAACAGCGTATTTTAAAACTAGAACAGATTAGAGATCAAAAAACAACGTTTACAGACATTGTGTCTAAACGTCCTGAAGTGCTCGAATGGTGGATGCAAATTGAAAACAGTTAAAGTAGTATTACGTAATCCTTTAAAATATAGTGATCAAGTCGACTACACCGTAGAAGTATTCGACAATGCATTAGCACAGGATTGGATTCCGGCACTAAAAGAATTGTTACAGAAAAATTTACTATTAGAAAAAAACTTTTGTTTTATGGGATTTCCTAAAACAGCAAGAACTTTAGATTATCTTTGTAATGAGTTAAGTCAACATTGTGCTTCTATTAACAATTTTTTTGATGATTATCAAATTGAAGAACAATTTACGCCTAACACTGTAGTAGGATTTGATTATGCTGAAAACGGTATCAACCATGAAGTAATGAACAGACTGCACAATCATTTTGAAGTTCTACAGGGTACTGTGTGGAATTTAAGTGATTATTATAAACGTGCTAACTACGAAACAAAATATGCAATCAGACAATTAAACAATATTTGCCACGAAATGGAAAACTTAATACTAAGTCAGCGCAAATATGTAACATATCCTTATTGGGTACGTCCTAGTCAAATTACTACATGGTTACAGGCACCTAGATATAATTTAAAAGATATACATAGAGAATTATTTTTACAAAATGGCTACGATAGAGTTTTAGGCGGGGTCTATATGCATTGGACACAGATTGGTAAAACGCTGTTTGAAGTTTTTAGAGATGAAGGCGCCCCTGAACTAACCGATACAGTCTGTGAAGCAATTACTGAATTAAAGTACTACAGTGGAGAGTTTGATGTAGAATGGGGCAATGATGTAGTATATGGCGGAAAACAATCTTGGCACAATGAAGAACAAAATCAGTTTAATAAATGGCTTATCGAAAACAATCGAGATCCCAAGGACAAATCACTCAGTTTAGGATATTTGCCCATAGCCCAAGTGGACTTAAAAAAAAGTTTTGGCACAACAGACTACAGAATGATTTGGGAAACGTTAGGCAATCACTTAGATATCTATAAAGTAATTGTAGATAATGTAGAACAGACATTTAATTATTGTTGGAGTGATGCTAACTATAATCAAATGCAAATAGAAATGATGAAACCTGGTTATGATTATAGTAGCAGGCGGTGATAGTTTTGTCTACGGCAGTGAACTGTCTGATTTAAAATCTACTTTTGCTTGTTTGTTATCAAGTGACAATGAGTACGTATGCATGGCCCAACCTGGGTTCAGCAATCAAGGAATTTGTCGAACAATCTTAGAAGAGATACAAAATAGAACTAACAAAAAGTTAGGAGTAATAGTTTCCTGGACTTACCCATCTAGATACGAATTTAATTTTTCTTTTAATGAAAAACTAAACTGGCAGAGTATAAATCCGTGGTTAGTGGACGAAATTTATCCAAACGAACTTAAACACATTAATCTCATAGAAAAACAACGACAAGATTTTCAATATCATGATTTTACAAAATCATGGTATAAACATGTGGGATCATCAGAATACTGGGAAACGTATACTAGTCTTAAAGAAATAGTGCAACTTCAGAATTATCTAGAATTGTACAATATACCCTACATGTTTACCTGTGCCGATACTGAATGGAAAAATACAGAAACATATTATTCCAATGATAAAACAATCAGGTCATTACGCACTCAACTTGATTTTTCTAAATGGTTCTTCTTTCCTGGTCATAAAGGGTTTTACCAATGGGCTGTGGACAATAAATACCCTATAGGAGATACACATCCTTTAGAAGCAGCTCACAGAGATGCTGCTGAATTAATGAAAGACAAATTCTATGAACTGGTTACGAAACATCTGGAATAAAATTCGCTTAGAAATCCGTTATCGTAAAAAATTAAAAGAACTACGTAAACGAGATCCATTTATCTACAAGTGATAAGTCCTTGTGTAAATGTCTGTCAGATGGTCAATAATCGATGTGTTGGTTGCGGCCGCACTCTTGAAGAAATAGCAAATTGGTCAACATATAATAATCAACAACGTCGATTGATAATGACAAGATTACAAAATGAAAAGAATAATAGGAATTAGTGCCGGCTTTCACGACGCAGGCGTGGCAGTAATTAATGATGGCGAAATACTGTTTGCTGCCCATAGCGAACGCTACAGTAAACAAAAACATGACGCAGATGTAAATGACCAAATACTGTGCGAAGCACTCGGCTACGGCCAGCCCGACTGTCTAGCATACTATGAACGTCCATGGCTTAAAAAACTAAGGCAGATTTATGGCGGACAATACGATTTAGCGTTCGATACCAGTACATTGACAGTCAAACGATATTTGCAAAAACACACCGCAATAAAAAGTTTGGGCAATGTTAAAACAAAAACTTACAATCATCATTTAAGTCACGCTGCTGCAGGATTTCAAACAAGCCCGTTTGACCGTGCTACTGTAGTTGTAATTGATGCTATAGGTGAATGGGACACTATTAGTATTTGGGCAGCGGAGTACGATCGAAAAGGAAGGGCACAATATCGTAAACTTTGGAGTCAGCGTTACCCACACAGCATCGGAATGTTCTACAGTGCCATGACCAAACACGTAGGTTTAAAACCCATGGACGAAGAATATATTATGATGGGCATGGCCGCTTACGGCAAAGTGCATTGGGACAACCTAATGAAAGCAAGATATGTTGCCAACGAGTCTACTGCGGAATTTAAAGAAAATTTGCACATTGGTGTAAATAGTACGGAATGGACTAGTACTGAAAACTTTGATATTGCAGCAGGTGCACAGAGTTTGACAGAAAACTTGATTTACAATATAATGCGTAAAGCAAGGGATTTTGGATTCAGTACAAATCTTGTTTACATGGGTGGGGTGGCACTAAACTGCCTTGCAAACAGAAATTTAGGAGCGTATTTTGAAAACATTTGGATTATGCCTAATCCTGGCGATGCTGGTAGTAGTCTTGGCGCCGCTGCTTTGGCCTTTGGCGGCCGCATTCATTGGACTAATGCTTTTCTTGGCCACGATATCCCT
>Ga0222718_10000250_pt1 | contig 57962 bp, 79 predicted proteins | sample C33_27DmetaG_FD_165045 | JGI IMG/M metagenome (GOLD analysis project Ga0222718, IMG submission 165045) | Estuarine water microbial communities from San Francisco Bay, California, United States - C33_27D | ecosystem: Environmental > Aquatic > Marine > Unclassified | place: USA: California... | reverse complement strand
CAACAATTATCACACCAATTTGGTTGAAAATGGAGTATAGAAAAGAACAAAAAAATGACAATAACGAATCAAATAAAACAGTAGAACAAAAATCAGAATAAATTTTAACAGTGAAAAACATAGAGAAGACATGAACAAGTTAGATCCAGCAATATCCAAAGCATGTACTGAAATTACAAAAAATTTACTGACAATAAATGAACCAAGTAAAAAACAAGTTAAAGAAGAAATTATTAAAATTTGTACAAAATACGCATTAGAAAGAATTCCAAAAAATTATGAAATATTATCAGTGGTGAGCAACTCTGATTTTGATAAATTAAAAAAAGTGTTGATTAGAAAACCAGCAAAAACAGCATCAGGAGTATCAGTAGTAGCATTAATGCCAAAACCATATGCATGTCCTCATGGAAGATGCACATATTGTCCAGGAGGAATTGAGTTTAATTCTCCAAACAGCTATACAGGAAAAGAACCATCATCATTAAATGCAATTCAAAATGAATTTGATCCTAAATTACAAATTACATCAAAAATTGAAAAATTAATTGCATTTGGACACGATCCATCAAAAATGGAAATTGTGATTGTAGGAGGAACATTCCTATTCATGCCAAAAGATTATCAAAAAGATTTCATAAAATCATGTTATGATGCACAAAATGGAACAGATTCAAAAAACTTGGAAGAATCTAAATCAAACAACGAGCATGCAGAAATAAGAAACGTAGGATTTACAATTGAAACTAAACCAGATTATTGTAAAAAAGAACATGTAGATTTAATGTTAAGTTACGGAGTTACAAGAGTAGAGATTGGAGTTCAATCATTACAAGAAAGAGTTTACAAAATTATCAATAGAGGACACGATTATAATGATGTAACAGAATCTTTTCAAATTTCAAAAGATGCAGGTTACAAAATTGTTGCACATATGATGCCAGGATTACCCACAATGACTCCAGAAGGAGATATTGCAGATTTTAAAAAATTATTTTCAGATCCTCAATTACGTCCAGATATGTTGAAAATTTATCCATCGTTAGTTATTGAAAATACACCACTCTATGAAGAATACAAAGAAGGAAAATACACTCCATATTCTGACGAGGATATGATCAAAGTATTAACAGAAGCAAAAAAGAATGTTCCAAAATGGGTGAGAATTATGAGAGTGCAAAGAGAAATTTCACCAAAAGAAATCATAGCAGGTCCAAAATCAGGTAACCTCAGACAAATTGTACATCAAAATCTTGCCAAACAAGGATTATCATGTAAATGTATCAGATGTAGAGAAGCAGGATTAGCAGATAAAAAAACAGCAAATCAAGACATAGAATTGAAAAGAATAGATTATGACTCTTCAGATGGAAAAGAAATTTTTCTATCATATGAAGACAAAAATGAAGCAATCTATGGATTTTTGAGACTAAGAAAACCAAGTTTTGAAGCTCATAGAGATGAAATTGATGAAAATACATGCATAGTTAGAGAAATTCACGTGTATGGAAAATCATTGAAATTAGGAGAAAAAGAAACTGATGAAATTCAACATTCAGGATTAGGAAAAAATTTGATGAAAGAAGCTGAAAAAATATCTAAAGAAGAATTTGATGCAAAAAAAATACTAGTGATTAGTGCTGTAGGTACTAGAGAATATTATCAAAAATTAGGGTATTCGTTATATGGGCCATACATGTCCAAAATATTGAATTAAGGAAAAGATATGTCTGAAGAAAAAATTATTGGTAAAGGAACATGGATAGACAAACTAGCATCAGAATTACTTGAACGTGAAAAAGAACTTGGGAGAAATTTAGATCTGATAAATGTAGAAAGCGGATTAGGCGCATCAGGAATTCCACATATCGGAAGTTTAGGAGATGCAGTTAGAGCATATGGAGTAAAGCTCGCATTAGAAAATTTAGGATACAAGTCAGAATTAATTGCATATTCAGATGACCTAGACGGGTTAAGAAAAATTCCAGAAGGGATGCAAGAATTTGGTTTAGATGAGCATTTAGGAAAACCAGTTTCACTAATTCCAGATCCTTATGGATGTCACGATTCTTACGGAATGCACATGAGCAGTATTCTATTAGATGGATTAGATAAAGTTGGGATAGAGTATGAATTTAGAAGAGCTAAAGAGACATACAATCAAGGATTATTAAAAAATCAAATACATACGATATTAGAAAACAGTACAAAGATTGGAGATAAAATTTCAGAATTAGTTGGACAAGAAAAATATCAAAAATATTTACCATATTTCCCAGTGTGTAAGGAATGTAATCGACTTTACACAGCAGAAGCTACAGAATACATATCAGATAAAAAAATTGTCAAATACAATTGTCATGATACAGAAATAGGTTCAAAAATGATCAAAGGTTGCGGTCATCAAGGGGAAGCAGACATTACAAAAGATTTAGGAAAATTAGCTTGGAAAGTAGAATTTGCTGCAAGATGGTCAGCATTTGACATTAGATTTGAAGCATATGGAAAAGACATTATGGATTCAGTCAAAGTAAATGATTGGGTGGCAGATGATATTTTACAATTCCCACACCCACATCATGTAAAATATGAGATGTTTTTAGATAAAGGAGGAAAGAAAATTTCAAAATCACTAGGAAATGTGATTACTGCACAAAAATGGTTAGAATTTGGAAATTCAAAATCAATTTTACTTCTACTGTACAAAAGAATTACGGGGGCTAGAGAATTAGGATTTGACGACATTCCAGGTTTGATGAATGAATACAATGAGCTTGAAGATACGTATTTTGGCAGAATCAAAGTAGACAATCAAGCAAAACTAACCAAATTGAAAGGACTGTATGAATATGTAAATTTGCTTAATCCTCCAAAACAATCTAGTATTCATGTAAATTACAGATTATTAATTGAATTAACAAAAATTTTCAAAGAAAACAGAAATGAGAGAGTTATGAAAAAACTCATTGATTATGGAGTAATAAAAGAAGAAGGCAATCAGGAAATACAAAAATTGATAGAAATAGCAGGGAATTATTCTGATGAGTTTGACGAACAAGAAAAAATAGAAGTAGAACTTGACAATACTGCTAAAAAAGCAATATCATTACTCATTACAGAGTTAGAAAAAGAAGAAGATCCAGAAGATATTCAAAATACAATATATCAAATTGCTAAAGGAAATGACGTACAACCAAAAGACTTCTTTAGAATACTATATCAAATAATTTTGGGAACATCAAGAGGTCCAAAGATAGGACCATTTATCACAGATATTGGAAGAAAGCAAGTTGCCAAAACACTATCAGAGTATGTTTAACAATGGTTCACGGAGAACACAATAAAAGTAGAAACAGTGGAGGATTTGCACTAATTATTTTAGGAGCACTAATGTTGATTGTAGGTCCTCAGGAAGCAATAGTTCCAAAAAGTTTGAGCGTAATTGTATGGATTGGCGGCATAGCTATTGGCAGTATAGGCTTTTATCTAAAATTCGTGAGAAATAGAGTCAAACGGCAATAAAGAAATATTCATCTTTTGGAACATATGTGATAAGAAAATGGGATTTTTTAGCAAAAAAAAAGAAATTAAAAATGATGATGAAGATGAATCAATTTTAAAAGAAGAGTTAGAAACTGAAGTTGAAAAGCTTCAAACAGAATTCAGAACAAAACAAGAAGAAATAGTAAAAGTTTCAGAAAAGATTCAGACTGTAAAAGAAGAATACGATACTACAGTAAGTAATCTAATGTCAGTAAAAAAAGAATTCAATCAAAAAAAAATGGAATTAGACATTGTTCAAAGAGAATACAGAGAAATTAGAGAGAAAATAAAAAATGCTCAACAAATTAAAGATACAAAATCAATTAATGAGTTCAATAAAACTGAAAAAGAATATAAAAAAATTAAAGATGAATTAGAACAAATGATGAAGGAACAAAAACAAATTAAGGAGGAAATTGCAAAAGGACAATCAACGATACATGGATTAAGAAAGCAACAAGTTGAAGTAGGTAAAGAATTAGATGAAGCAAATTCAAGATTATACAATGCAAAAGAGGAATTAGATAAAAAAGATAAATTTCAAGATACTAGTGTCTTAACATCAAAGGAGAAAAAAGAAATTAAAAATAATTCACCTACTGAAAAAGCTAATGCAGGAGTAATTGAGGCAGCAAGTATAGTTGTTGGATCATTAAAATCAAAACTAAACACGGCACATAAGGAATTAGAACAAATTCAAGGGGTTTTAGAAGAAGAAAGAGAGGCACATAAAAAAACAAGACAAGAATTAATGAAGATTAAATCTGAAAAAAATTAAAGTAATCATAAATCATTAAAATATTTCTTCCATCTTAATTTTATTTCAGTCTCAGATCTGCCCAAATCATAGAGAGGAGAAGTTACTTCAGAAATAGATGAAACAGTAACTAATACAACAGAGTTAATTGGACTTTGAATTCCATTGTTTCTATAATAATCGACAATTTCATCAAACAAAGGAGTATCTTTAATAATTTTTCCAGTTCCAATAAACAAATATCCCTTGCGAGATAAGGGATCAATTACATTAATTTCCACAGAAGGATTATTTCTTAAATTACTCATAGTGTCTGGTGAGCGAATATTTGCAAATACAAGAAGTTCAGAAGTCCAAGAAATTATAGTTCCCTTTGGAGAAATGTTAGGTTTTCCATCAGATGAAACAGTTGCAACATAACCTAATTTTTGAGAATTTAAAAAACTCTTAATTTCTGAAGAGATAACAGACATACTACTTGTAATGTATTGAACGTAATTAATTTTAAGAATTATCAAACATAGTCGAAATTAGTTAATTTTCAAATAACATCGTTGAGAGAAGCATTTGCTAATATTTTTTTGGTTTCTTTTTCCTTGTATTTTCTTGTTGTTTCTTTTTATAATTTCTAATACGCTGTTTTTGTTCAGCATCCTTTTGACCTTTACGTTTTCTTTTATCTATTTTCTTTTTTGAACCAGCCATAATAGAAATTATCAAATTTTTATAATTTATTAGCTATCTTTAGCTGGAAAATCGTAATCAACCCAATAATTATCAAAATACTGCCAATAGGCAACAAATAGTCTAATGATGGAAATGCAAAATATCCAATTAACACAAAAATTCCAATTAAAAGAAACCCAGATATTCCATTTACAGCAAGTTTGCTCATAAATTCATCACTTTTTACGATTTTATCGCATGAATTCAGCCATTTCTATTGAGAAAAAGAAAAACCCAATGCCTCCCCCAATCATTGCAATCCATGCAATAACTTGTTGCTTTTTATTCATAAAATAAAAAAAATATACTCATTATTGAATCTAATTGAAATGTTAAGACAAGTGACCTTTTTCTAAATCGATAATTCATAAAAACAATAAAGTTATTCTTGATCAGCAATTAGTTGGGTTACTTTTTCCATCTTCTCCCCCCACCACCAAAATCTTCCGGATTCAATTCGTGCACCATCTTTGTAAACTTTAGAAGTGATTATGGATTTGATGATTTCAATATTTTCAAGATTCAATTCAATTTCTTTATGTTGTGATAAAATGTGTTCTTTCAGTTTCGACCATACTTCTTCCATGTTTTCGTCATTAAATGACCATGTACAATCTCTCTCGGCATCTTTACAAGTAATTGGTCTTGGCATTATCCCTTGATTAACTACTAAATTTTACACTAAAAAAAGTCACTGCGTCATTTTGGCGCATATTTTAAGAAAATATCTATTTATCGAACACAGGAGAATTATTTGAAAGGGTTAACTCACAACTATATGTCAAATTAAAGACAATTATAATTACAATTAAAATAAAGGAATAGAGTTGGTAAGTATCAAAGACATAGGCAAATTATTCGTTTTTGTAGTAGTAGGATTAGGAACAATAATTGTTGGTTCTTTTATGATTAGAGGCACTATGCATATGTGGGATAACGTAGATGATGAAGGAAAAGATGCAGGGAATAAAAATACTAAAAAGTAAAAGATAGAGAGCATAAGATATTGCTTCAAAACTCAACTATTAGAAAATCATTGGATGAGTATATCAAAAGACGAATAAAAGAAATACCAACTGAAATTGAACAAACTTTTCCAAACATTAAAAAAATTTGGAAATGCAATGATGAGTTAGATTTTCTATATGGTTATTATGTCGGAAAAATTGAAGAAGGAAGTTTACACTATTTACTCAAGGCAACACGTGCATCAGCAGGGGGATATGTAGATACTTTTGAAATAAGAGGGATTATTGAAGAAAATAAAATACAACTTCAAGAAACTATTAAAAATGCACTAAATTAGTGAACTAAAAATACTAGAGAAATCATAGAAAAAATATGGTAGGACCACAAGATGGAGGATTTGGTTTTGATCAATCTAAAAAATATACTAAAGTTGAAAATATCGAGGAAGTTTGTGTTCAATGCCAAGCTGGTCAACATAAAAAATGTCTAAAAAAATCAAAAGAACAAGATGTTTGTGAATGCGAACACTGTATGATTTACGGTTAGATTAACAAATTATTCAACTAAATGAGGAACAAAATTTTCATCTATCCACACACCAACTACATCTGCATCTAGATTCCAAGAAGAAATTATTTCTACACTTTTTTTAATATGAGTAAAATGTTCTTCATCAGAAACAGGGTTACCTGCACAGCCAAAATGACCGGAAACCACAATATGATTGGACTTGTGATTAGTTACAGAGATCATTACACTTTTTTTAAGAGATTCAACATTTCCATCAAACATTACTTTATCAATGCCAGGAGCGGTAATAGTATCAACAAAATCTACACCATATTTTGCCTTAATCCAGTCATTCATAGGAATTTGAACTCTTCCATCCATACAAGATAACGAGGTTGCAAAAGATTTTTCAGTCAAAGTATTCAATATTCTTCAAAATTATTACAAATATTAAATTTTAGGAAAAACAGTATATAATAAAAAATTAATTTTCAACGTCATATCTTAACAGGATTTCATCAGCCTTTCCCAATATTTCCAAGATGCTTGTATTTACAGCAATTTCATTCTGGTAAATCCCAATATAGGAAGTAAGCATATCTTTAGATGTCGGAAATGATTCATGTTTTGGAAGTTCTTTTTCAAAATCATCAATAGAATTTTGAAGAGACACATTTCTTTTTTCCAATTTATTTGTGGCTTCTCTAATTAATTTTTCAACAATTGGATCTAATTTTGTCACTGATCCCTAATGATTTTCTTAAATTTATCTATGATCTTTTCAAAACGTATTGTGTCATAGATAATAATTATTTCAAATATTTGAAGCAATTAGCAGTATGATCATTAACCATCCCTATGGCCTGCATAAATGCATAACATATTGTAGGTCCAACAAAAGTAAATCCATGCTTTTTAAGATCTGTACTAAGTTTTTGAGAGAGTTCAGTATATGCAGGTAAATCAGAATATGTTTTGAATTTATTTTTAATTGGTTTATAATTTACAAATCCCCACAAATAGTTATCAAAAGTTCCAAATTGTTTTTGAATTTTAAGAAAGTGTTTAGCATTATTAATTGCAGAATTAATTTTGAGTTTATTTCTAATAATTGATGGGTTTTGGATTAATTTTTCAATATCTTTTTGATTGAGTTTTGAAACAAGATTAGCATCAAAATTGCAAAAAGCTTCGCGATATCCATTTCGTCGATTAAGAATAGTAGTCCAAGATAATCCAGCTTGTGCACCCTCTAAAATTAAAAATTCAAATAATTTTCTATCATCATGTTGAGGAACTCCCCATTCAACATCATGGTACGTTAAATTAGGCTCATTTTTAGCCCATTCGCATCTTTTTTTCATAATTATCCACAATTGATACAGAATATTAATTCTAAAAAATTCAATTAATTATGAAAATAAATAAGCAGTTATTGCAAATCAATAGAAATTTCATTATTTGTTTTATTGCTTCTGCATCATTATCAGCTGTAGCTGCTCAATTATTAGCAGGTTATGAAAATTATCAAACCACAACAATAACAATAATTATCGGGTACGTAATTTACTTTGGATTATTCTCTAGTTTGTTTTACATAGACAATAGAAAAAGATACAAGACGATGGAATCTAAATTAATTAAAAAAGAACTATTAAAATTAATTTCATCTTTTGGAGTTGGGGAGATAATATATTTAGGAATTAGATGGCCAAGTTTGTATTATTTTTTAGAAATAGGAATTGAACCATATCTTGCATCAATTATTTCAGAAGTTATTGCTACAACATGCTATATGATATCAGTAACAGTATTTCTCAGAAAAACTAAAACTTTCTAGTTATTTACTGAGTTGAGTCACTAAATCAGTTGATGTTATCAATCCAATAATTTTTCCATTATCAGTTACACCTAATTTTCTAATTTTTTTTGTAGTCATTCTTTCTGCAGCTGCAGAAATAGTTTCATCAAAATTTATTGTGATTAATGGGGTAGACATAATTTTTTCTACAGAAGTATCGGAAGGTAAATTATTGCATACAATTTTTGTTGCGTAATCTCTATCAGTCACTATTCCTTTAAGATTATTATCTTTCTTTACAAGAACTGCACCAATTCCACCTTGCTCCATCATCTTGGCTACTTGAAAAACGGTTGTTTCGCCAGGGACAGAGATAATTGCTTGTGTCATAATATCTTTAACTAAAATGGAGGACGATTCAAAGTCTTTACGGCTCATCAATATAGTGAGAAATTATGATATTTAAGAATAAAGAGGGCGCAATGGGATTCGAACCCACGACCTATAGATCCGCAATCTATCGCTCTATCCAAGCTGAGCTATACGTCCAAGAACATTGAGAATTGTGCACTTAATTTGGATTGCTATTACTGGAAATATTTTGAAAAAACATATTGGGTTTCATCAGATTCCTGAAACGACCAAGCAGTAGGTAATGGAATATTTTGAATTAATTTTAAAGAATTATTTTCCATAAAAGTACCCCATCCAGACATATTTTTTGGATCAGCAGAATATTTTTTTGATATAGTACCAGCAAATCCCCATCCAGAATTTTGGAACAAATCAGAATTCAATTTAATTTTATTTAAAATTCCTGTAGCTAATTCTATTCCACCCATTTGAGCTAGTCCACCTATGAAGAATAACGGTTTGATTAAATTTAATGAGGAATAGTCAAATTGAGTTGCATCAAAACAATAAGGATTAAAATCAATTTTTGTATTAAGGGATTTTTGAAGATCAGTTAATTGGTTATCAAGTTCAATACTGTATGACTCAAGACCTATCACCTCACCACAATAAGCAATTCTTCCATCACCAGAGCCAATATCAATTATTTGGGAATAACCATTTTCCTTTGCAAATAATGTCAAGATATATGCAGACATAATCCATGTAGGAGAAAAAGGGGCATGACTTGAATTATGTTGAATACTGTTTAACCAGTATTTGTTAATATCACCTTCATATACAATACAAGGAATTCCACCAAGTGTTTTTTCAAATGAATTATAGTAAATAGGATTTTTTTCAGCAAATTCATGAAGTAGTTTTAGTTCGTCCTTATCAATTGGAAATAAATCAGAATTTGAAAGTGGAAGAAATTCTTGAATTTGGCTTGAACCATCATATTTACCAGCAAATTCTTTTTTTAAATTAACTAAATTTTCAGCAAGTTTTTCAATCATCAGATAAACCTGCATCATATTGTTTTACAAATTCTTTTGTACTCATCAGTTCACGTAATTTTTCATATAATTTAGCCTCATTTTCAATGGTTTCTTTTGACTTTTGTTCAGAATTTAGAGATTGTAAATTCTTAGTAATTTCCAAAACAGAATTTGAAATATTTGACATTATTTTAGGATGAATTGTGGAATTGAATTTTTCAGAAATAAAATTTTCGGCATTTGAAATTTTTTCAAAAGAACTCAAATCAGATTTATCAATTTGTTGCCTCATCACCTCAATCAGTGATGAGACATTAGTGATTTGATAGTAAATCTCAACAATTTGATTTACATCTAATTCATTTTCAGAATTTATTTGATTTGCTAAATTTTCTAATTTTTCAAATTCAATGATAAATAATTCAATCAATTCGTTTGAGGACATTATCAAAAAACGATTTTAAATTTTTAAAAATGTTGGTATTTAGAAAATTAATCTTCTTGTTCTGCTTTGTTTACGTAAATGAAAGTCATCAAAGCACCGGCAATAATACCACCGATGATTGGACCAACCCAATAAATCCATTGAACTTCCCATAATCCAGCATCACCTGAAATTAATGCAGGAGAAAAGGATCTTGCAGGGTTCATTGATGCACCAGTTAAAGGTACACCGATTAAGTGTAATAAGAAAACCATACCACCAATTGCTGCACCATAAACACTCTTTGGTGCTTTTTTGTGAACAGCAGTCATAAAGATTACAACTACTAAGAAGAATGTGAAAATAGCCTCTAAAACAACTGCAGAAATTAAACTACCATTGATAATTTCACTTGGTCCACCATGAGCACCCCAAAGCACTTGTTTTCCAATTTCTGGAAATATTACTGCAAGGGTGGCAGTTGCAATTACTGCACCAATTATTTGAAATAGAATATACCCAATTCCATCTTTGACACCAATTTTTTTAGTAATCATCATAGGAATGGTTACTGCAGGATTAATGTGAGCTCCTGAAACGTGACCAAATGCATATACCATTAATGCAATTGCACCACCGTGACCCAATGAAATGAAAATTACGGCTTCTGTAGATAATCCATCACCATACCATGCTGCAGCCAAGATTACAGATAGCGGACCAAAGAATACGAGTCCAAATGTTGCAATTGCTTCAGCAAGCCATGCGCGAGTGTTAACCATCAAGCAATTCCCAAAAGATTTCAATATAAACAATTGGATTAGGATTAGATCTTAGAACATACTAGCACCATGATGAAAATGGGGAATTTGTATAAATAATGAATTTCTAAAAAAATGGTATGTTAGAAGAAGGAGATTCAGTTCCAAAATTTACTCTAAATGATGCAGATGGAAATAAAATAAAATCAACAGATTTCAAAGGAAAAAAACATGTCATCTACTTTTATCCAAAAGACTTCACTCCAGGATGTTCAACTCAAGCAGATGAATTTTCAACAGAATACAAAAAATTTCAAAAAGAAGATATTGAAATTATTGGAATTAGTCCAGACGACATAGATTCCCATAAAAAATTCTGTACTAAAATGGGAATCAAATATGTGTTATTATCAGATTCAGAAAAAGAAGTTTCTAAACAATTTGGTGTTTGGGGAATGAAAAAATTCATGGGGAGAGAATACATGGGAGTTACCAGAAGCTCATTTTTAGTTAATGAGAAAGGAAAAATTTTCAAGACATATCCAAAGGTCAAGCCCAAAGGACATGCATTATTAGTTTTAGAAGATTTTAAAGAATAAAAATAAAGAAAAGGTTAGAAACCTTTTGGTAGTGTACCTCTTGAAGATTTAGCTGGTTCTGGTTCAGCCTTTGCTTCAAATCCTTTTGGCAATGCACCACCTTTCTTGTTAGCAGATACTTTTGCGGCTGCTTCTGCTGCGGCTGCTTCTGCTGCGGCTTTTGCATCATCAATTTTTTGCTGTTCCAGTCTTTTCAAATAATCAGCTTCATAGTCCGATAATTTGTCTTGTTTGGATTTACCATCATCGTTTGGAGCAGTTTGTGGTGGTGGAGCTTGTTCAGAAACTTGTGGTTTTGGAGCTTCTTGAGCAGTTGCTTTTGCAGTTACACCTTCAGCAGTCATATTTACACCACTGAAACTTCCAAATCGTTTTTGAGGTGGATGATATGCAAGTCTAGGTCTTGTTGCAAAGTATTGTTCTGATGGTTGTGTATAACCAGTTACTGTTGCTTTTTGATCATTCCAATTTTTAGTTGGGATTTTACCTACCGGTGCATAACCTCTAACAAAGTATCTGTTAGGTGCTGGTGTGTATCCAGTGACTTTTGCTCTGTACTGATGGAAATCAGTCATTGCTGCATTCATGTATGCATCTTCTAATGCATCTTGGAATGTTGCGGGAGGTTGTGATTTTGTCTCAGCTGGTTTTGGAGCTTCCTTTGGTTTTGGTGTAGAACCTTTTGGAAGTGTAGGTTTTGGCTTTGCTGTCTCAGCTGGTTTTGGAGCTTCCTTTGGTTTTGGTGTAGAACCTTTTGGAAGTGTAGGTTTTGGCTTTGCTGTCTCAGCTGGTTTTGGAGCTTCCTTTGGTTTTGGGGCTTCATCAGATGTTGTAGCAGAAGGAGGATCTAATTGTTCAGATAATTTTGATAATTTTGCCTCTAATTCTGCAATCTTTTCTTCAAGATCTTTTTTTGTATTAGTTTTGCGTTTTGCGGCCATTCAAATAACTAATAATTTCATTGTTTATTTACATTTTGTTTAGAATTTTAAAAATAAATTAATTAAATTCAAAAAAACATATTTTTTCTGCTATTTTATTGAAAAAATTATTAAATTATTTTTATAGATGGTCAATCTGGCTCCCAAAATTGCATAACATACATGCAATTGTTACAACGCCATAATCTTACATGAATTCCATTTTCAGCATCAGCAACATATTTTCCATCTTTTAATTTCACCACTTGAGGAAGATAGCTTAATTCATTATTTTCAAGCCATTCATCTTCTTGACAATTAGGACAAGGAATTTTTGGAGCCATTTACAATTCAGTTAAGACAAAACATGCATATTACTTTTTTACAAAATGATTACAAAAATTACTAGTTCATAATTTTAATCGTTTAGAATCTAGTTCGTTTTTAAAAATAATTATCAATTCTTCAACAGTACAATTTTTTAAAGATGATGGTAAAGTGGACGGATCAAAAGACTGGAATTTATGGATTTTTTTTCCAATCAATAATTTAACGAAACTTGGTATATTTGCATCAAATTTTTCGTTAACATAATCAACAATTTCATCTATTTCATTTTGTTTCATATTAATTACAAATTCAAATCACATAATAAAGTTAAAAAAAATACTGAATAACCAAAGTTAAAGAAGAATAAAAATAGAAAATAATGGATATTTTGAATTAGAAACCTTTTGGTAGTGAACCCTTTCCTTTAGCTTTCATTTCTGAAGCATAGGATTCTTTTGCCAATTTTTCTGCTTCCTTTGGAGTCAATTTAGGAGCTTCTTTTGGTTTTGTTTGTACACTAAGACCGTCAACAGTCATAGCTACACCACTAAAACTTCCAAATCTCTTTTCTGCGGGATGATATGCAAGTCTAGGTCTTGTTGCAAAGTATTGGTTTGATGGTTGTGTATAACCAGTTACTGTTGCTTTTTGATCATTCCAATTTTTAGTTGGAATTTTACCTACTGGAGCATATCCTCTAACAAAGTATCTGTTAGGTGCTGGTGTATATCCAGTGACTTTTGCTCTGTACTGATGGAAATCAGTCATTGCTGCATTCATGTATGCATTTTCTAATGCATCTTGTACAGTTGCTGGAGCAGATGCTTTTTCAGCTGGTTTTGGAGCGTCTTTTACAGTTTCTGCAGGTTTCTCAAATCCTTTTGGCAATGTACCTTTAGGTTTTGTTGTTGCTGCAGGTCTCTCAGCTGGTTTTGGAGCTTCCTTTGGTTTTGGTGTAGAACCTTTTGGAAGTGTAGGTTTTGGCTTTGCTGTCTCAGCTGGTTTTACCTCAGCAGGTTTAGTTTCTGCTGGTTTTACCTCAGCAGGTTTAGTTTCTGCTGGTTTTGCGGTAAGCTGATCAGATAATTGATTTAATTTTGCTTCTAATTCGGCAATCTTGTCTTCAAGATCTTTTTTTGTTTGCTTTTTAGCAGCTGCCATTAATTTTGATGCCTAATTCGGGGTTTATGTACATTTGGTTTGAACTAGGTGTACAAATATGATCAATTTTATATGTTTAATCTGATGTTCTTTCGTATGGACGACTTTGAAAAAGAATATCCAGATTTTGATTGGAAAAATACACCAGCATACAAACATCCAGGTGGAAGAAATTGTCCATGTCCAAAACACGAATACATCAGAGAACAAATCAATTTCACAAAACAAGTCAACGAGAAAGGTAAAGAGCCTTCCAAAGTCACACTAAAGTTTTGTCCAGATCACTACAGAGTATATCTAGATGAAGTAATCCCAGCAATGCCCTTGAAATATAGAATATTAACAAAAATTGCACTAAAATTAGGTGCAATTCAAATTGAACAATTGAAATACATGGAATCAGAATTATGTTTTTACTGCAAATTTGGTTCTGGCGGTCATGACAAAAAAACAGAACTACCACCAATGTAAATAGTAACAAAGTTCAAAAAATCCAGTTAAGCTTATACCTGATTTATGAAGAGCTTGTGTGTGCCAATACAAGATACTCAAGAATTCATCAAAGAACTTGAAAAACAAGGTGAGCTAAAAAGAGTCAAAGCAGAAGTAGATCCAGATTTAGAAATTGCAGAAATTTTAAGAAGAGAAATGTATTCCAACGGTCCAGCTGTTCTTTTTGAAAATGTAAAAGGGCACAGCATGCCAGTTTTAGGCAATGCATTTGGTTCAATGAGGAGACTTGAGATAGGACTTGAGATGACAGATTTTACAGAAATAGGTCAACGCATTACAGATATGACAAAAATGGATATGCCATCAGGAATTCTAAATAAAATTAAAAAATTACCAGAACTTTCAAAAATGACAGCATCATTCCCAAAATTAGAGTCTAGTGGGTTAGTTACAGAAATGACGTCAAAAGATGCATCGTTTGACGATTTACCAATTATAAAATCATGGCCTAACGATGCAGGGCGATTCATAACATTAGGGTTAATTGCAACAAAACATCCTGAAACAGGAGTTCGAAATTTAGGAGTTTACAGAATGCAAATCATAGATAAAACACATGCATCAATGCATTGGCAAAAACACAAGAGAGGTGCAAATCATGGAGATATTTCAAAAGACAGAGGAGAGAAAATACCAACAGCAATAATTTTTGGAGGTGAACCTGCAACAGTTTTTTCATCAATTGCACCAGTTCCTGAAGGATTAGACAAATATCTATTTGCAGGAATTACAAGAAAAGAAGGAATCAAGACAGTAAAATGTAAAACAATAGACTTGGAGGTACCAGCAAATGCAGAAATTGTTTTGGAAGGATACGTGGATCCAGAAGATATCAGAGATGAAGGACCATTCGGAGATCATACAGGATATTACACACCAGTTGAGCCATATCCAACATTTACATTAACAGGAATTATGAGAAGGAAAAATCCAGTTTACGTAACAACAGTTGTCGGAAAACCGATTTTAGAAGATGCATATATTGGAAAAGTTATTGAACGTTCATTTTTACCACTTGTACAAATGTTCCATCCAGAAGTGGTGGATTTCAGCATGCCAGCAGCAGGATGGTTTCAAGGTTTTGCAGTAATATCAATCAAAAAAAGATATCCAGGTCAAGCAAAAAAAGTCATGATGGGTTTATGGGGAATGGGACAATTGGCACTAACCAAAATGTTTGTAGTGGTTGATGAAGACATCAATGTTCACGATATGGATGATGTGATATGGGCAATTACTACAAGAGCCGATGCTGCAAGAGATACCATAATTATCAATAATACACCAACAGACACATTAGATCCAGCATCACCATTAGTAAATTTGGGTTCTAAAATGGGAATTGATGCAACACAAAAAACAAAAGAAGAAGGATACATGCGAGAAATTCAACAACAAGTAAAAGTTGATGAGAAAACAAAGAATCTAGTAGACTCCAGATGGTCAGATTACGGACTATAATGTACGAATAGGATTATAGAAATTATCTCGCTCTTCAACCTGATAACCAATTTGATGAATTGCATCAACGATGATTTTATCAGTTAATTCAGTTGAACGTGCACCAGTACAAGATACAACTTCTTCACCAATTAGAGTGCCACCAAAATCATCAGCACCATATTGTAAAGCAAGTTGTGCCATTCCAACCCCATTAGTCAACCAAGAGGATTGAATGTGAGGAATTAATCCATCTAAAACCAATCTAGAAATTGCAATCATTTTCAAAAGTTGAATTCCTCCAGTTCCATAATCAACAAGGCCCTCATCTTGCATCAAAGTATTATTTGGTTCAAAGTTCCAAGGGATGAAAGCCATAAAGCCATTAGTCTTTTCTTGTAATTTTACAATTTTTGAAAAGTGTTCCACAATATCATTATTATTTTCAACACTGCCATACATCATCGTAGCAGAACCAGGAATACCTAGAGAATGTGCTTCATCCATTATTCTAATCCAATCAGCACTGGAAATTTTCTTAGGACTAATAATTTCTTTAACAGAGTCAGTTAAAATTTCAGCACCTGCACCAGGAATAGATTGTAAACCTGCATCTTTTAATCTAGATAGAATCTCTTTTGTAGATGATTTCTCAACTCGAGCAATCATGTCAATTTCAGATGTAGATAATCCATGTACGCCAACAGTTGGAAATTTTTTACGAATCATTTTGAATGCATCCTCATAATATTCAATTTTTAAACTTGGATTATGTCCACCTTGAATCAAAACCTGACGAATCTTAAACATATCATAAGAAGTTTTTACACGAGTTTCAATATCATCAAGAGATAAAGTATACGAGTCTTCAGCGCCAGGTGATCTATAAAATGCACAGAATTTACAATCAGTAATACAGACATTAGTGTAATTCAAAATAATGTTATTTACAAAAGATGCTTTATTTCCAAATTGTTTTTTTGTTAAATAACCAGAAACTAATCCCATCAAATGAACATCATTAGATTCCAAAAGTCTCAAAATATCCTCAGGTCCAGGTCTATTACCTTTAAGAGAATTTTCTAAAATATCTTTGATATCGCTTTTCTGTATCTGTTCAGTTGTCTGACTCAATTATCAATAGTCCTTGAGAATTTCTATTTATTCCTTGATAGAAAAAATAGTAAAAAACAATGAAGAATTCACAAGGAATTCAAAATATTTTTGAGCATGCAGAAGCACGTTATTTTTAAGTAGGGCTGAAAGAACAAAACAAAACATGGTATCAGCAACAGAAATTAGATTAAATAGAATTATGAGAAAAGGAAGAATGCTTTGTATTCCAATGGATCATGGAATTTCAAATGGACCTATTGAAGGACTTGAAAATCCAGCTGATACAATTTACAAATGCGAAGGACATGGATTAACTAGCGTAATCATCAACAAAGGAATTCTCAAATCATTACCAAAACCACCAAAAATTGGAACTTTAGTTCATTTTTCAAGCAGTACAGCATTATCATTATCACCAAATCGAAAAATGCTTACAGGTACAGTAAAAGAAGCTGTAGCATTAGGAGCTGATGGTGTTTCACTACACATTAACATCGGAGGAAAAGAAGAACCAGAAATGTTAGAACAACTTGGTCTAACAGCAGATCAATGTCATAGATGGGGAATGCCACTTTTAGCAATGATGTATCCAAGAGGTGAAAATATTCCTAACCCACATGATCCAGAAATTGTAGGACATGTTGCAAGAATTGGTGCAGAGTGTGGAGCAGACATTGTAAAAACATTATACACAGGAGACATAGATTCATTTTCAAAAATTGTTAAAAGTACACCAGTTCCAATTGTAATTGCAGGAGGACCTAAAGCTAAAACAGATTTAGATATACTCCAAATGACTGAAGATGCAATTACCGCAGGAGCTAAAGGTGTAACATATGGAAGAAATATTTTTGCACATAAAAAACCAGAAAAAATGGTTCAAGCACTATCAGAAATAATTTTCAAAAAAGGTACTGCAAAGGAAGCAATGAAAAGAATTGAGTAAAACTAGAGAATTAATTATTTTACCAAAAGTAAATCAGGCACAATTAACAAAATTTTTGCCTCAATTAGAAGAAGAAGGAATTAAAACAATATTCCTAGATCCAAAAAAATTAGGTAAGAAAAAAACAAAATTAAAAACAATATCTACATCAAATTCTTCAAACTATGTTGTACTAGAAAAAGAAAATTCAACCAAACCAAAAGGTAAAAAAATTGGAATTAAATTTGAAGTATTATCAAATGTAGATATTGATAATGTATTATCAATTTCAAAAAAAGGATTAGATTTTGTAATCATAGAAGTTAAAGACTGGAAAATTATTCCTCTAGAAAACATTATTGCAAAATTACATAAAATACACACAAAGATTTTTGCAATTGCTAGGACGCCCGAAGAAGTAAGAAAAATGTTTTCAATTTTAGAAGTAGGAGTAGACGGGGTAATATTCAGTACATCTTCAATTAATGAAGTAAGAGAAGCAATGGTTTACCTAGGTACAAGAAGTTTCGACATGAAACCAGCAAAAATTCTTGAAATTAAAGAAGTAGGAGATGGAGAAAGAGTTTGTGTAGATACAGCATCTATGTTACATAAAGGTGAAGGCATGTTAATTGGAAGTAGATCAAATTTCTTATTTCTTGTACACAATGAATCAGTAGGTTCATCATTTACATCACCACGACCATTTAGAGTAAATGCAGGTGCAGTTCATTGCTACACTTTATCCCCAGATGGTACAACAAATTATTTGTCAGAAGTAGAAACAGGCTCAGAAGTATTAATTTTAAATTCCAAAGGTAAAGCACGTAGAGCAACAGTCGGAAGATCAAAAATTGAAAGAAGACCAATGTTAATGATTAAAGCATCAGTAGGAAATGAGATTGGAGGAATTATTGCACAAGATGCAGAAACAATTAGATTCGTTAAACCTAGCGGCCAATTAGTATCAGTAACACATCTAAAAAAAGGAGATATAGTGATGGCTCATGCAAAACCTGCAACAGGCAGACATTTTGGAATGGAAGTTTCAGATGAATACATACTAGAAAAATAAAATGAAATACAAAACATGCATATCAATTGCAGAAAAGTCTCCAAAGAAAATTAAAAATAAATTAAAAGATTCATTAAAAAAATCAGACTATGTAGAAATAAGATTAGATTTTTTAAAACCAAAACAAATTCCCGAAACATTAGAAATAATTAAAACAGATTTAAAAAAAATTGTGTGTACTTTAAGACCAAAAAATGAAGGTGGAAAATTTACAGGTACTGAAAAAGAAAGAATCGCCATATTGAAATTAATTGCAGAATATAATCCATTTTTATTAGATGTTGAATTTAATACATTAAATAAAAATAAAGAATTATCAAAATATCTTAAAAGCACCAAAACAAAATTATTAGTTTCATGGCATGATTTTAAAAAAACTCCTAAGACAGCAGAATTAAAGAACAAAATTAAAAAAATGAGTAAATTTTCAAATAATGTAAAAATTGTTAGCACTGCAAAATCAGTAGATGATGCAACCAGAATGCTAGAATTGTATAATAAAAAAGGGAAAAATAATTTAATTTCATTTGCAATGGGAGATGAAGGTAAAATTTCAAGAATTTTGTGCCTATATTTAGGCAGTCCATATACGTATGTGTCATTAGGAAAAGCAGTTGCGCCAGGTCAGTTTAGCGTAGACGAAGTAAACAAAATAATCAATCTAAAAAGTAGCAAATAAAAAATTGAGAGTTTAAATCAATCTATTTCTCAAAAGGCATATGGGAAAAAGTTTTGCAGTAATTGGAGATCCTATCAATCATTCTTTATCTCCAAACATACACAGTGCAGCGTTTAGAGAATTAAATTTAGATTCTTCATATATCGGATATAGAATTCCAAAAGGAGAATTAGAAAGCGGAGTAGAAGGACTAAAAAAAATAAAAATTACAGGATTTAATGTAACAATTCCTCACAAAATTGAAATGATGAAATATTTGGATAAAATGGATGAATCATGTAGCATTATTGGTGCAGTCAACACAGTTGTAAATAATGATGGAGTTTTGAAAGGATACAATACAGACATGGATGGATTTTTGGAGCCATTGAAAAAAAGAAATATTTCAATTCAAGATAAAAAAATTCTTTTAATCGGTGCAGGAGGTGCAGCAAGAGCAATCATTGCTGGAATGTCTAAAGAAAAAGCACAAGAAGTAGACATAGCAAATAGAACTACAAAAAATGCAGAGGAATTATCAGAGTTTGCTACAAGTATAGGATTATCTACAAATGTAAAAAAAATAGAAGAAGTCAAAAATTTACAAAAATATAATGTCATAATCAATTCAACATCAATAGGATTGAAAGACGAACCGAGTCCAATTTTATTTGAGCATACAAATGAAAATGCAATAATTTATGATATAGTCTATTCTCCAATGAATACAGATTTTATTAAAAAAGCAAAAGACAAAAAATTAGAAGTAATTTATGGATATGAGATGCTTTTAGGTCAGGCTACCAGAGCATTTGAAATTTGGCATGAAATGAAAGCGCCTTATAATGCGATGAAAAAAGCATTGTTAGGAGGATTTTGATGGCAAAAGCAAAAGCTACTGTACATGGTGCAGTTTCAATAGTTAGTGCCATAGCAAGTAAAAAAGGAGCAACATTAGGAATATCACTAAAAGTTGAAGCAATCGTAGAGACAACAGAGGGCAAAGGAATCATAATTCAATCAGAAAATAAGAGTCTCAGTTCTCGATTAATCAATAAAACAATTGAAAAAATTGTATCAAAAAAGGATTTAGAAAAAAATAAAATCACCATCACTCTAACTTCAGAAATTCCAACAGGTTATGGGTTAAAAAGTTCCAGTGCAATTTCATCAGTAGTTGCATTAGCATGTGCAAAAATATTCAAACCAAAATTAACAGATAAACAAATTCTACTAGCTGGAGTTGATGCATCAATTGAAACCAAAGTAAGTATTACTGGGGCATATGATGATGCATGTTCTTGTTATTACGGAGGATTTAATGTAACAGATAACGGAAAAAGAAATAGAATACAGTTTGAAAAAACTCCATCGAATCTAAGTGCAGTTATTTTTATTCCAAAAAATAGAAAAAGAGGAAATTTGAAAAGATTAAAAATATTATCACCAATTTTTAACAATGCTTGGGAATTAGCAAATAAAAAAAGGTATTGGGAAGCAATGACAATAAATGGTTTAGCCACATCATCCATTCTAAATTCAGATCCTAAAATCATAGTAGATTTAATTGATAAAGGTGCACTTGGGGCTTCAGTGTCAGGAAACGGTCCATCTATTGCAGCAATTGTAAAAAAAGAAAACATTTCTAATGTAAAAAAAATATTTTCAAATTTAGAAGGAAGTATTATTGTTTCAAAAATAAATAACAAAAAGGCAGAAGTACATGAACTGTAAAGTAGAAAAATCAAAAATTAACGGGGTCATCGACTGTCCCTCAAACAAAAGTTACACACACAGAGGAATTTTCCTAGCATCACTTGCAGGCAACAACAGTAAAGTAGAAAATATTTTGATTTCAGCAGATACAAAAGCAACCATTGAAGCATGTAAAAAATTTGGAGCAGTCATTGAAGTAAATGATTCAGCAGTAATTGTGAAAGAACCTATCAAAATAGGCTCAACAGTACCGGAAATAAATACAGAGAATTCAGGCACAACCATCAGAATCGCAATAGGAATTGCAAGTTTATTTTCTGAAGAAATTACTTTAACAGGAGATGATAGTATTCAAAAAAGACCTATGCAACCACTGTTAGATGCATTAGCAAGTATTGGTGCAAAATGTAGTTCAACAGATGGGAAACCTCCAGTAAAAATTAAAGGAAGTATTTTAGGAGGAAGCATAAAAATTCCGGGAAATTTATCAAGTCAATTTATTTCATCATTATTAATTTCTGCACCATTAACAAAAAATGGAATTAATCTAACTATTGAAGGAGATTTAGTTTCAAAACCATATCTGGATGCAACAATTGCAACAATGAGAAAATTTGGTGTATCAGTTCAAACATTAATTCCATATAAAAAATACAATATATCACCACAAATTTATAAAAATACAACATTCAATGTTCCAATAGATTTTTCAAGTTTAGCTTTACTTCTTTCTTTTACTGTACTTAATGGAGAAGATGTAACAATCAAAGGCAGTATGGGCAATCTACCTCAAGGAGATGAAGCATTCATTGACTTCTTAGAACAATTAGGAGTTACAATAACAATTAATGAAGACGAGATTAAAATTAAATCACCTAAAAAATTAACTGGAGGAATTTTTGATTTACGAAATTCTCCAGATCTCCTTCCACCACTAGCAATTTTATCACTAATGTCATCAGAACCAATTCAGATTGTAAATGTAAAACATGCAAGATTAAAAGAGACCGATCGAATTTCAATACTTGCAAGAGAATTACCAAAGATAGGAATTATTGTTGAAGAAAAAGAAGATGGCTTAATTTTGAAACCGTCAGATAATTTAACAGGAGCCAAATTAGATTCAGAAAACGATCATAGATTATTCATGGCATTTTGTATTGCAGGAAGTTATATTGGAAATTGCACAGTTACAGATTCAGAATCAGTTCAAGTCTCATATCCAAATTTCATACAAGAAATGAACAGATTAGGCGCAAAAATCGACATTGTAAAGTCATAAATCAAAAAACTAGCAAGATAAGCAAAAATCACAATTTTTACCAATTATCACAAATTTACCAAGGAGAATTCCTGTAAAACCACGAGGAATTATAAACATCATTTAACTAGATAGTATGTTGCCGGGAAGTTCTATTGGTCAGCGTCTAGTTTTGACAAGTTTTGGAGAAAGTCATGGAAGATCAATTGGTGCAGTTTTAGATGGATGTCCTGCAGGATTAGAAATTGATGAAAAAGAAATTCAAGAAATGCTTGATTTAAGAAAACCAGGTCAAAATATTATTTCAACTCAAAGAAAAGAAGGAGATGTTGTAGAAATTGTTTCAGGAGTTTTTAGAGGATTTACAACGGGTGCACCAATTACCATGTTAATTTGGAATGCAGATCAAAAATCAAAAGATTATGAAAATTTGAAAACAAAATTAAGACCAGGTCATTCAGATTATCCTGCAATGATGAAGTATAATCAATTTAATGATCATAGAGGAGGAGGCAGATTTTCAGGAAGGTTAACTGCAACACATGTAATGGGAGGAGCAATAGCAAGAAAATTACTAAAGAAAACACTAGGAATTAAAATCAATTCATTTACAACACAGATAGGAAAAATAAAGATGGAAAAAGAATTCAATGAAAAAATGTCAAAATTAATTTATAAAAATGAAGTAAGATGTCCTGAAGAAAAAACAGCAAAAAAAATGAGAGAGTCAATTCTAGATGCAAAGAAAAAAGGAGATTCTTTAGGGGGAATTATTGAATCAATTTCAACAAACGTACCAGTAGGATTAGGAGAACCAATTTTTAGTTCATTAGAATCAGATTTGAGTAAAGCAATTTTTTCAATCCCATCAGTAAAAGGAATAGAATTTGGTTCAGGTTTTAGAGGCTCAGAATTATTTGGTTCAGAAAATAATGATTTGTATGCAATGAAAAGAGGAAAAATTGTAACAAAGACAAACAACTCAGGAGGAATCTTAGGGGGAATTTCTAATGGAATGCCAATTACAATGAGAATTGCATTTAAACCAGCATCATCAATTGCTCAAAAACAAGATACAGTAGATATCAAAAATAAAAAAGATGCAATTTTACAAGTTAAAGGCAGACATGATCCATGTGTAGTACCAAGAGCTGCACCAGTTGTCGATTCATTAGTTGCTCTAACCATTGCAGATCATGCACTGATCACAGGTACAATTAAACCAAGTTTATAAAAAAATGTCAGACATTAATGAACTTCGAAATGAAATGGATGCAGTAACATTAGAAATGATCAATTTACTCAAAACTCGAACAGATATTGCAAAACAAATTGGAGAAGTCAAAAAAAGTATTGGAAAAGGGGTTGCAGATGAAGAACGTGAAGAGAATTTACGTAGAAAAATCATGAAAGTGACTCAAGAAATAGGATTAGATGAAACATTGGCATCGAAATTTTTGAATTTTTTATTAAATGAATCAATCAAAGTTCAATCAGAAAATAAACAAACACATCTTTCAATATTTCTAAAAGCGAAATCACTAGAACAAGAAGGCAAAAAAATTATACATATGGAAGTAGGAGAACCAGATTTCTTACCACCAGAAATTGTTAAAAAATCATTGTCAGAAGTTTTTGATGAAGGGTTTATGAAATACGGGCAAGCAAGAGGAATGCCAAAATTTAGAGAAGCACTCGCAAAATATGTTTCACAAAAATTCAACGTAGAAATTACTCAAGAAAATATTATTGTTAGTCCAGGCGCAAGATTTTCAATTTTTTCAGCAATCAGCACATTACTTAATCCAGGGGATGAAATGATTGTTATTGAACCATCATGGCCAGCATACAAAGATTGTGCATTAAATTCAGGAATTAAAGTTAGGACAATAAATACAACATTAGAGAAAAAATGGGAACCATCCGTTGAAGAAATTAAAAATGCAATTAATTCAAATACAAAAATGATTGTTCTTAACTATCCAAATAATCCAACAGGAAAAATACTACCAGAAAAATTACAAGATGACATCATAAATTTAGCAAAGGAAAATGATCTCTATGTTTTAAGTGATGAAATTTATTCGCAATATGCAAAAACAAATTGGAAGAGTATTCTAAGTTATGATTATGAAAAAAGCATAGTCACACAATCATTTTCCAAATCACATGCAATGACAGGTTTTAGAGTAGGTTATGCAATCACATCAAAAAAAATTATAGAAAAAATGGTCAAATTAGAAGCACTCTGTTTAACAAATGTATCAGAACCAATTCAATATGTTGCTATGAAAGCATTAGAATCAGATACATCAAGTAATTCAAAATTAATTCAAAGTAGATTAGATATGCTAACAGAAAAAGCAAATGAAATGGGACTAGAATTTATGATTCCAGATGGGGCAATGTACATTTTTGCAAAAATCAATCAAAAGGACTTTGACGGGGTCGAATTTGCCAACAATTCATTAGAAAAAGGGATAGCAATAGCCCCAGGAGAAGGATTTGGAAATTATAAGAATTTCATTAGAATATCTGCATGTCAAGATGAGAAAACACTAATGGAAGGAATGCATATACTAGGCAATATTATGAGTGATATACAGTGAAAAAACTAACAGTAATTGGTGCAGGTGGACAAATGGGTCGATGGTTCACAAAGTATTTTGCAGGTTCAGATTTTGAAGTTACAGGATATGACACTGAAACCAATAGTTTTGGTAAAGACATACTAGTATCAGAATCATTAGTGGGTGCAATTCTAAAAGCAGATTACGTAGTACTATGTACGCCAACAAGACGAACACCAGAAATTATCAGATTAATTGCAAAAGAAATGAAAAAAGGAACATATCTAATTGAAATTTCTTCAGAAAAATCTAAAGTAGTATCATCATTATCAAAAATGCCAGATAAAATAAATCCAATTTGTATTCATCCAATGTTTGGTCCAGGAATAAAAACAATAAAAAATCAAAACATAATTTCGGTACCGATTAAAGATGCAAAAAAAGAATTAACAGTAGCTAAGACTTTGTTTGAAGGAGCTAACTTTGTCACAATAGATGCAATTGAACATGATAAAAAAATTGCAGTGATTTTAGGTTTGACTCATCTAATGAATTTAGTTTTTGCAAACATAATTTCTAAAGACGAGAAAATGTTATTGACAGAGAAAATGTCTGGCACTACATTTAGAGTTCAAAAAACATTAGCAGAGAGCATCATGACAGAAACACCAGAATTAATTGAAACAATAATTGCAAATCCTGAAATTAGAAGAGTAGCTGAAGAATTATGGAAAGACATTGGAAGATTACTCACATCCGTACAAGAATCAAAAACAGAGGAAGTCATAGAATATATTAAAAATTGTCAAGAGAGACTTTCAAAACATACTGACCTTGATGAGTCATACAAAAAACTCTCAAAGATGGTCAAATCAGTTGAAAAATAAATAATGCGTTCAACAAGAATAGTTACATCTTTTATTAAATATAATGATCAAATTTTAATTCTAAAAAGAAGTGAAAAAGTAAGATCAATGAAAGGATTATGGTCAGGAGTTAGCGGAATAATTGAAAATAATGAAAATCCAATAGATAGAGCAAAAATTGAAATTTTTGAAGAAGTAGGAATTAAAGAAAAAGAAATCAGATTAGTTAAGAAATTAGAGAAAATGAAAATACAGTCACAACAATATAAAAATCACGAATGGGAAATTTTTCCATTTTTATTTGAAACAAAAAATGACAATATTAAATTAAATTGGGAAAATTCAGAATTTGAATGGATTCAACCTAAAGAATTAAAGAATTATCAAACGGTTCCCAGTCTTGAAAAAATACTAGTCAATTTGTTGTAAGTTTTCATTTTCTTTATCATATTTTTTTTGTTGAGGCAACATCATGTACACACATGCACCACCACACATAGTACACGGAACATTATTTCCAGGATGCTGACCTGTTCTAGAATGAATTTTTGCTGCCTCTTCTGGATCAATAGATAAAGCAAGTTGTTTTTCCCAATCCAATGTTCGTCTAGCTTCAGTCATCTCCATATCCCATTTGATTGCTTTATCTCGCATTTTTACAAGATCACCAGCATGAGCTGCAATTCTATATGCAATTAATCCAGCTTTGACTTCTTCAGCATTAGGTAACGCCAAATGTTCAGAAGGTGTGAGATAGCATAAAAGGTCTACACCTTCGCTTGCAGAAACTGCAGCACCAATTGCACTTGCAATATGATCATGTCCAGATGCAATATCAGTGACTAAAGGACCAAGAACATAGTATGGAACATCACCAATTAGAGATTTAGCTAATCGAACATTTGCAGCAACTTCATTTAATGGGACATGACCTGGACCCTCAACCATTACCTGAATATCATTTTCATGGGCTCGCTTTGTTAATTGAGAGATATTGATCATTTCCTGCACCTGTAATTCATCATGTGAATCTAAAATGGATCCAGGTCTCAATGCATCTCCAAGACTAAATGTGACATCGTATTTTTTGGCAATTTCCATCATGTAATCATAATGAGTAATGTAAGGATTTTCTTTATCATGTTTTAACATCCAAGCAGCAGTTATTGTTCCACCTTTACTAACAACACCACCATATCTTTGAACTTTAAGAATTCTTTTTGCAATATCTTTAGTAATTCCACAATGAACAGTAGTATAGTCAACCCCATCTTTTGCATTATTTTCAAATGCTTTGATATAATCATCTTCAGTTAAATTCAGAGGATTTTTGTGAACTTCAACACCGTAGTTGTAAGCTTCGTAAATAGGAACAGTTCCAAAAGTAATTGGTGCGTTATCCATCAGGGTTTGACGAATTTTTTTAACATCACCACCATCACTGAGATCCATCATTGTGTCAGCATGATATTTTATTGCAACTTTAGCTTTTTCAATTTCTTCATTCAAATTTACATTAAGAGTGGAAGTTCCAATATTGACATTGACTTTAGTTTTTAATCCCTTACCAATTCCAACATTGTGAATTTTTTGAGGTCTAACATTGTTACTAGGAATAATGATTGAACCTCTAGCAATTTTTGGAATTAACCAGTCAAGGGAAACGTCCTCATCTTTTGCAACTTGTTTCATTTCATCAGTTGCAATTCCACGACGAGCAGAAGTCATTTGAGTAGCCATGTATCAATCTAGTTTTTACCTGATTTAAACAATCGTGAAAAAAAATGATTGTTTTGATCGCATTTCAAGTTAGCACTATATTAAGAAAAATTTCATGTTTAAATTCAAAAAAACTCGATTAAGGTTATGAAAATAATTAGAGAATGCATGCATTGTGGAAAAGAATTTCAAAGTATGAGAGACGAATTTTGTTCCTTTGATTGTGTTACTCAATCCACATCTTAGAATAAAAAAAGATTTTTTTCTATCAGCCTCTTTTCAGACCTAATCTGAGTAATTCTCCGGATAATAGGCTCGACAAGTCTTTCCAAATCATCAGAGCCAGAAAAATTTTGGCGTATTTCAAGAATCCTTTGGATCAATTCAATTTCAGCATTAATCAAATGTTTATAATTATCAAATTGTTCAAGGGTGGATTTTTGAAGATCAGTTTTAGAATCCATTATCGGGGAGGACTCCAACTTTCTTCCATATCATCATCAATGTTTTGAGAAACAAAATATTTTTTTCCACATTTAAAACACTGCCAAAGAAATTTTCCATCCTTTTTTTCCTGATATTGCATTGGAAGTAAACAATTAGTACATTGTAATTGATCAGGGATACCATCATCAATCATAGGAATTTTACTCACATTATAAAAAAATCATTCAAGTATAAAATAGATGATATAATTTTAAATGGAAATTATCAAATATGGAAAAATAGATTAGTGTTAAAAATTAGTAAATGATGTGAATTTATTATCAATAGGAGGTTCAGATCCATCATCAGGTGCAGGCATTCAAAGTGACATTAAGACATTTTCAACATTGAATGTGCACGGGTTAACAGTAATTACAGCAATTACAGGACAAAATACATCAAATTTTGGAATGATAGAACCAATATCAAAGAAAATTTTAGAAAATCAATTAGAATCAGTAATTACAGATTTCAAGATTGATGGAATAAAAATTGGAATGGTGTACAATTCAGAAATAATAAAAACAATTTATCAATATCTAAAAAAATTAGATATTCCAATTGTTGTAGATCCAGTAGTAAAATCAACTACAGGAGCAATGTTGATAGAAAAAACAGCCATAGTAGATTTTAAAAAATTCATCATTCCTCTTGCGACGATTATTACACCAAACAAATATGAAGCTGAAATTTTAACAAAAACAAAAATTAATTCTAAAAATACGCCTGAAAAAATTGCCAAAATAATTCAAAAGATGGGAGCAAAAAATGTAATAATTACAGGAGTTGAAAATAAAAATAATAAAATATCAGATTTTGTTTTGGAGTCAGATAAAAAATATTTTCTTGTTGATGAAAAAATTCCAAAAATTAATCGTGGTAGCGGAAATATTCATTCATCTGTAGCACTATATGGAATTGTGAAATATAAAAAAATTAAAAAATCATTAGAGTTTGCAAAACAAATTACTCTTAATTCAATAAAAAATTCAAAAAAAATTGGTAAAGGTTTTGAAATTACAAATTTTGACGAATCAGATGATAAAAAGGTGAAACTTGCAAAAGCGATTAATGAATTTACAAAAATTAAAAATATTTTTGAAAATATTCCAGAATGCCAAACTAATTTCGTATTTTCAGAAAATAAACCAAAATCTATTAAAGAAATACTAGGAATTTCAGGAAGAATAGTAAAGGCAGGGGAGAAAATCATAGTTGCAGGAGATTTAGAATATGGAGGTTCAAAGCATGTGGCAACAGCACTGTTATCGGTAAATAAAAAATATTCAAACATTCAATCAGCAATAAATTTGAAATATAGGGAATCAACGATTTCTAAAATTAAAAAAATGAAATGGAATACATTTGATTATGATCGAAATAAAGAACCAAAAAAGATCAAAGTAAAAGGCTCCACAATAGCATGGGGAATTACAAACGCAATTAAAAATTCAAAAAAAACCCCTGACGTAATTTTTCATAAAGGAGATTTTGGAAAGGAACCAATGATAATATTATTTGGAGAATCTCCAGAAATAGTAATAAAAAAAATACAGAAATTATTCAAAGAAAGATAAATTTATCCTTGAACATAAATACTCAAATTTGAAATAACGTTTGTGAAAGCAGTAATTCTTGCCGGAGGTCTAGGAACAAGATTAAGGCCATTAACCAACAGCAAGCCCAAACCCATGTTGCCAGTAGGGGAAAAACCAATTTTAGAACATCTTATAGAATGGACAAAAAAAGGAGGAGTAAAATCAGTAGTTATTTGCGTAAGTTATCTCAGGAAATCAATTGAAGATTATTTTGAAGATGGAAGTAAATTTGGAGTTAAAATTGAATATGCAATTTCAAACAAACCATTAGCTACAGCAGGACAACTTAAAACAGCAGAAGAATTTATCGATGATGATTTTGTATGTATGTATGGGGACTCAATATTTAATTTTAGTTTAAGAAGTATGATAAAACAACATGTTATGAAGAAATCATTTGTTACAATGAGCTTAAATGAATTTAAAACGAATTTACCATATGGAGTAATTGAAACTTCTAAAAATGGAAAAGTAGTGAGTTGGAATGAAAAACCAGAAATAAAAGCAAATGTAAACATGGGATGTTATGTAATGAATCCAAATATTTTTGATTTAATTCCAAAGAACAAGGCATACGGAATGGATGATGTAATAAAAAAAGCAATGAAGAACAAACAAGCAGTGAATAGTTTTATTACAAAAAAAGGCTTTACAGATATTGGAAATAAAGAATCATACAAACAAGCATGTGACGAATATGAAAAAAGGCAAGAGAAATTAAAATGAATGAACCCATTATTAGGGAAATTGAAGAAGGGGATTTTCAAAAAGGTTTTCTAAACACATTGGATACATTAAGAGAAGCAAGCACTATCAGTAAAGAGAAGGCATTAGAAATTTTGAACAATATAAAATCAAATCCTAACCACATCATCATTGTTGCCGAAATTGATGATAGAATTGTCGGGTCGACAACTCTTCTAATTGAGCCCAAATTTATTCACAAAGGAGGATTTGTAGGCCATATAGAAGATGTAGTAGTCAGTAAAGAGTTCCAAGGTCAAAAAATAGGTGAAAAAATTATCAAATATGTTTTAAAAGTTGCTGAAAAACATGATTGCTATAAAACAATTTTAGATTGTTCAGATGATGTTAAACAATTTTATGAAAAAATGGGTTTCAAATATCATTCAAACGAATTTAGATTTGATCACAACTAAAAATATTCTTTTGTAGGACGTTTTTTTCGTTTTAAGATTAGTCTTGATCCAACAAACATCACAGGAGCAGATAATATTATGAACAAGATTGGCAGATATTGAACTGCATCTGTTACATAAATTTCAGGAACCGAGTCAACCCAAGAATAAACTACAAGATTACCTGCAAGTAAAATAATACCTCCAACTATAATCAAACTACCAATTTGCTTTGAACCATAATTCCTGGACATAATGTAAGCAACTGCAGCTAAAATTCCAGCTGGTGCAACACCAATGGAAACAAATTGAATTAGTTTTGGATCAGGAGCAAATCCTTGTGCAACAACAGCATCTTCAGGAACAGTTAACATAAAATAATAAACAGAAATCATTTCACCAGCAAACATTGCAAAAAGAGCGACACTAATTACTGCAAGCCATTTTTCAACATTCCCCATTAACAGAAGTAAATAGAGTTGATAAATAAACCATTCAGAAATTAAAGGATTCCAACAAGATTAGCTAGTTCTTTCCTACAAGCTATTCCAAGTTTTTCAGCAGCATCTTCAGGAGACACATCATTCAAAAATATCCCATAGCCACGTTCTAAACCAGACCAAGGTTTAGTTATTGGATAAATTTCAATGTGCCAATGAATCTGTCTAGTATTTTTCTTTTCAGGGGAAAGATGAAAAACCAGATTATATGGCACATTTTTGATAGTTTTTGTTAAACCGCCTAAAGTAGCCCTCAAAATTAGGGACAAATCATTAATTTCTTTTTGAGTGATTTTAGAGAAACTAGTTGTGTGTTTTTTAGGGGCAATCCAAAATTCATATGGATATGACGGAGCCCAAGGTGAAAAAGCAATGAATCCATCAGTTTGGAGTATTTGTCTTGGTCCACTCAACTCCTCATTAATCGTTTGACACATATGACAAACCCCTTTTTCATTCAAAATTTTATGAGAAGCTTCAGCTTCTGCATCAATTACAGGAGGAATAGTGGAAAGAGTAAGAATATTCAAGTGAGGGTGTGGATTAGTACTTCCAGCCAACTCACCATTGTCACCATAAATTGAGACATATGTGACACCTTTTTGAGTATAAAGCCATCGCAACCTATCTTGAACAACAACTAAAACATTTGACCATTGTTCTGGACTAATAGTTGAGAACGTATCTTTAGTGTTTGGAGAAGCTACAATAACATAATGATATCCATAATTTGGTTCACTGTAAAATGGTTTTTCACTGTAAGAGTTTTCTGTTTCAACAGTAACTACAGGATTTTTACTTTCAAAAACACGTATAGACCAACCTTCAACAAAATCATCTTCACTGTCTTGAAGACGTTGTAACATACCATCTTTTTCAACAAGTGATAAAACAGAAGGATTAGTAAGAGATTCGTTTCCAGGGGCAAAGGGATTTTTTTTACCGTCTACAGATTTTTTATTTTTTGAAACAATCATAAATCTTTCAGAAACATAATCTTTTCGCATATCACCCATAATGGTTACTGAAAGTAATTGTATGTTAAAATGTTTACTAAAAAATTAAAATAAAAATAATTCAAAAATTAAAAACATATTTTTCATTTTACAATAATTGTTTATTGAAAAGATTTGAAATTTTTGATCGCAAAATCATTGCAAGATTTAAAACAGAGATCAAAGGGTTGGATAAACAGAGTTCAAATGGACAATTCCAACATACACATGATCTATGTTCTTTTAGACGGGGTTGGAGATCTACCACATCCAGATTTAGATGGAAAAACACCTTTAGAAGCAGCAAATACACCCACTTTAGACAAAATTGCAAGTAATGGAACTATTGGTGAAGTAATTTCAGTGGGAAAAGGCATTGCTCCAGAATCAGATATTGCTGTTTTCAATATGTTAGGATACAAATTTGATCATGCAGATTATGCCGGAAGAGGCGTCATTGAGGCAATAGGAGTTGGAATTGATTTTAAAGATGGGGATTTAGCATTAAGAGGAAATTATTCAACATTAGATGAAAATGAAATAATCACAGATAGAAGAGCGGGAAGACACATAGAAAAAGAGGATGCAGACGGTATAGCAAAAGAATTAGAGGAAAAAATTCAATTCTCAATACCAGACACAAAAATTGTTGTTGCACCAACAATAGGACACAGAGTAACAGTTAGAATTAGAGCACCATCTAAAAAATTATCATCAAGAATTACAAACACTGATCCAGCATATAGCAACATTGGTGGAATGGGAGTAGCAAAAGCAGTAGGGGACTTTTTGAAAGTCGAAAAATGTTTGCCACTAGAAGACATAGAAGATGCAAAAATCACATCTAACTTGGTAAATGAATTTTCAGAACAATCAATTAAAATTATGAAAGATAGCGGCATCAATAAAAAAAGAAAGGAACAAAACAAAAAAGAATTAAGTTGTATTCTGCTTCGCGATGCAGGTAACAAATATCCAGATGTTCCACCAATTAATGAAAAACATGAAATGAAATTTTCATGTATAGTAGACATGCCAGTTGAATTAGGAATTTCAGAAGTTCTAAAAATGAAGGCATTTGAAGCAGGAGGTCTAACAGATTATGAAGAAAAAGCAAAAGTTGCTGCAAAAGCAATGGAAACACATAATGCAATCTATGTTCACCTCAAAGGACCTGATGAATTTGGTCACGACGGGGATGCAATTGGCAAAATGAAAAACATAGAAGAAATTGATCAAAGATTTTTCAAAACACTAGTAGAAAATATAGATTCAAGTAATGTCGCAATAATTATTTCTGCAGATCATTCAACTCCATGTATTAACAAAGGACATAGTGATGATCCAGTACCAGTAGTTGTGTCAGCAGATTTTATTAAAAATGATGGTACAACAAGAATGACTGAAGAACAAGCAAAAAAGGGAAGTATCGGATTATTACAGGGTGCAGAGGTTGTTACAAAATCATTAGAACTAATTAGATCTCAAATAAAACCAAATCATTAATTTTCTGCATTTCAACAGATTTTGCCCTTATTCTTTCAACATCTATTGAATGATACATTGAAGGGGAAGTTCCTAATTTTTCCAAAGCTCTTGTCAGCATAGCAACTCCAATACTCAATTCATTTTCTTGGGCATGAGCATATGCAACTGCTACAAGAATTATTCCCTGAACTAATTCTTTTTCACGTCCAAAACATTGTTTCCAAACACCTTCAAATGCCTCATGACATTCCCAAAATCTTTCACTGTTAAAATAAAATATGCCATCTTTAATTCCTTGATCTATTTCAATTTCTTCTTCAACAACATGTCTAATATTATCTAAATTTCCAATTGGAGATAATTTATCAACTAATTCATCCACATCTTTTGTTTCGATAGCTACATCAAATTCAATAAACGTGGTAGCAACTCTACATAGTCTAATATGAGCATCAGTTCCAACAATCAGATCCCTTGCCCGATAAAGAATTTCACGAGAATTTATAGGAATAAATTTCTCATTTTTTAAATGAATCAAATATCGCTCCATATCAGTGATTCATTCCATTTTCTTAAATTTCTTATGTAAGTTCAACTAGGTTTATATGAAATATCCAAAGGATTTTTGATACATGTCAACTATTGAGACGCTTTCAGATGTGAATAATACCTTCTTATCTAGAAGAGAATTAACTTGTGATTTTCCAGGGTCAAGTGGAAAATTGAAGAGTATGGAAGCAGTAGACATGGTTACAAAAGAATTCAAACTTGATGGTAAAGTAGTGATACCAATGAGATTAAAAACTCATGTAGGAATGTCAAAAGTTACTGGAACATTCTATGTTTATGAAGATGAAGGTTTAGCAAAAAAGCACATCAATCCAACAATCTTTTCAAGATTAGAAAAAACTAAAGCAAAAATAGCTGAAGCTGAAAAAGCAGCTGAGGATGCAGCAGCAGAAGCACCAGCTGAGGATGCAGCAGCAGAAGCACCAGCTGAGGATGCAGCAGCAGAAGCACCAGCTGAGGAGAAAACAGAATAATGCCTGTAGAGAAAAAAGGCAATAAAGGTTCTAGTCCAAAAGTTTACGGATATTTCAAAATTGATGGAGATAAAGCAACAAGAACTAAAAAAAATTGTTCAAGATGCGGAAAGGGAGTATACATGTCTGAACATAAAGACAGAAACACCTGTGGAAAATGTGGCTTAACAGAATTTAAACAATAGAAATAATTTTTAAAATAATTTACATCAGTACAATCTTTTTTTACGAATTTTTGAACTTTTTTCTTCTAGCTCAGCAATTTTTACGATAAATTTAGGATCAAGTTTAATGTTTGATAAAGATTCAGCAGATAATTTCACATTATTAGTATCCAAGGATACATTAGATTTTGGCAAATTTTGGTCAGACCAAAATTTTATTACTTTGTCTTCAAGTTTGTAATCACGAAAACCCGAAGGAAATTTTTTAGTAATATGATTTAGCAAAGTCTTATCATTAAAAACAACTCGTGGTTCAAACAAACGAGTTTCATCACTATACACATTTTCAAACAAATTACCAGATAATTCATCAGAAATTAATTCCATTTTTGAGATTTTTCTAATTAATTCTAAAAAATGTAAAAACTCATGAGCCAAAATTGCATGTATCGTACCCTTTAACCCATAAGCAATCAAAGGGGCAGAAATTTGAATAACAACCTGAAATTTTTCTTCAAACATTACAGGAATTGTTCGAGCAAATAAGATTCCATATTCATATGAATTTGAATCAGATGCAGAAAGTACTAGGGAGGGTTCTACATATGCCACAGGATATTGAATTCCAGATGCTTTTTCAATTCGATTAATTCCAGCAACAGTTATTGGAAAACGTTTCAAGGTCAAGTCATATACATTCTGAGGGATAAGACCCTTGGAATATGCATCTCTAAAACGTACTAATGGATCCAACGTTAATTATTAAAAATTTTAATGTAAAAATGTTGATTTTCTTATGATCTAGGTTTTCCAGACTTTGCTTTTTTTACTCGACGAGTATTTGCTCTTTGATCAGCATGTCTTTGATGTTTACCTTTTTTTCTCATTGGCATGATAAATTACAATATTTACTGCTAGTTAATTGTTATCATTGACAACAATCTCTAAGAAATCAAATTCATCAGCAATACAATTAGTTCCAATAGTTTCAGAGACATTAGGAGTAATATCATTTCCAATCACAAATCGTTTAATTGGCAATCCACCTTCAACCCTTATTTTTACCAAAATTATTTGATTGGAAATTTTTTTGTAATTTATATCAAAAATTTTTTTTTCATAGGATTTTCCAGATTTTTCAGAAACAATTATGGGATAATTTTTAAAATTTTTTAATTTTTTCAAACATTTAGAATCAAATTTAGAATCAGTTGAAATTTTTATTGTGACCAAAGAGGAAAATTTCAATGGAGTTTTAGGAGAATCATCAACTATCTTCAGATTAAAAATAGAAACATAATCAGAAACATAATCAGAGAGTTTTATTTTTCTTTTTGATGGATTTTGTAGTTTTACAATAAACGGTCTACCAGAGCCCAGCACCAAACTAGATTTATCCTCACCACCTATCCAAGTAAATTTTGTAGTTGTTCCACCAAATTTTTCAAAAATTAACTTTGAGATAACACCTTCAACACTATTAAATTCAGAAATTCCATGAAAGTTGCAAGTTCTACATCCTTTACCTGAACAATTCTCACAAGATTTCTGTTTTTGAGAATAGCCTCGTTTAGATTTAGTATATCGACCAGAAATAACAATTGGTTTTGAACGTAAATTACAAGAATGTTCTTTAAGATTTACAGTAAAAATAATTTCAGGATCATCATAATTTACAATTTTTTTTGTCTTTTTTGAAAAAAGTTTTCCCAATTCTTTTGTAATATTGGATTTGATACCATCAATTCCCCTTAACTTAAATTCAGATTTTAAGGCATCATCTCTATCAACAATGGAAGGTTTGATTATTGTCCCAATACTAAAAGTCCTAAACGTATAATCAAATGAGGAGTCAATCATCAATTTTAAAAAATGATCTAAATTGTCAAAGAGATTTTTACAAATGTAACATGAGAGGTTTGAGTCATATCCATTTTTTAATTTTTTTCCAAGTAGTTTATTTGAAGATAAGTGAAGCTGTTTTGTAAATAATCTGCCTAAACAATAATCACATAAGTGGTATTTTTTAATAATTTTGCTGGAAGTGGAAAGAACAGTAGAATAATTAGACATTTTTGATTTGAGATTAATTCAGTTATCCCAAACCCATTTTTCTAAGAGTACCTTGCATTTGACGACCTTTAGAAGCTTTCATCAAATTCTTAGAATTTTTATAATTTTTCATTAATTCTTTTACTTCACCTTCAGGCCATCCAGAACCTCTAGCAATTCTTTTGATTCTTGATGAATTAAGTAAATCAGGATCTGCTTTTTCATCTTTATTCATACTTTGAATAATGTATCTCCATTTAGATACCCTATCTTCCATTTGATCAACTTGATCCTCTTTAACCATACCAGACATTCCAGGCATGCTATCAAGGAGACCTTTAAGAGAACCAACTTTTGTAACCTCCTCCAATTGATAAAAGAAATCATCCATGTTCATTTTTCCACTAGATATACGCTTCATCCTAACATCATCACCCTCATTTTCCAATCTTTTTGCCAAATCTAAGACAGCCTGAATATCACCCATTCCAAGTAATCGACCAACAAATCGAGTTGGAGAGAATTTTTCTAAATCATCTATTCGCTCACCAGTACCAATGTACATAATTTGTGCACCAGTTGCGGCAGATGCTGCTAATGCACCACCACCTTTTGCAGAACTATCTAATTTTGAAATTATAACACCACCAACAGGAATTGTTTTATGAAATGCTTCTGCCTGATTGAAACACTGTTGACCAATTGTACCATCAATTACAAGTAAAGCTAAATCAGGTTCTGCAACTTTGTTAATTCTACCCATTTCTTCAAGTAAATCTTGTTCTTCTTTGTGACGACCAGCAGTATCAATAATAATTACATCAAGGGGTTGACCTGCAAAATGCTTTAAACCATTTTGAACAATGTTTGGAGAATCTTTATTATTTTCTTCTCCATAAACTTCAACATTTGATTTTTCACACATCATTTTTAATTGAACCAATGCTCCGGGTCGGTATGTATCAGCACCAACAACACCAACTTTATGACCTTCTCCAGTCAAAAATTTAGCAAGTTTTGAGGCAACTGTGGTTTTTCCACTTCCCTGAATTCCCAACAAAATTATTTTATTTTGTTTCCCAGGTTTAAAATCAAAATTAGATTCATTACCCAATAATTTTGATAATTCATCATATAGAATTTTTACAATATGATCTTTACGTGATAATCCAGGAGGAGGAGTTTCATTTAATGAGCGTTCTTCCAATCGTTTAGTAATTTCAAGTACTAATCGGACATTAACATCAGAAGTCAATAAAGCCCGTTGAACGTCCTTACAGAGATCTTTAATTAATTCTTCATCAATGCCTGAAGATTTAACAATTTTTTTAATTGCATCGCCTAAACTACTTTTTAATCCATCAAGCATTGTAATTTAACTCCGCATCCACTATTTCAAACCTTCCTCTATAACCATCCCAATTTTTTGTGAATTTATTAATTTTAATCGAACTAAAAAATAGTGGGCAGTCAATAACAAAAGTTTCAGCCTCACCACCCTCAAAATTCAAATTAAATCCAAATTTCTCAGATAATGTTTCCAAAGTATTCAAATCAGATTTTGAAATCAATTTGCCTAACCATTGATCGTCTAAACCATCTGACGATACTGTAGTCATCATAAAATGAAAATCTGATTCAAGTAAATCATTCATGTATTTTTTAGGTTCACTTTCCCACAAAGGGGAAACAGGAATTAAATTTAATTTCTCACATAAAATTTCAAATTTTTCTTTTTGAAATTTACTTTTAATTCCACCATGAACTAATCCTTCAATTTTAAATTCATTAATTGCATTTTTCAATAATTTCTCTAAGACAATTAATTCATCATTTGTCTCATCAGAAGATGAATCAATGACTAGTTGAGGAATTTTCATTGATTCAGATTGCAATTTTGTCCATTTTAAATTCGGATGGTGTAAAAGATGACTTTCATCAGATTTTGGAAAAACACTCAACAGACAAGTAACTTCATGACCCTGATTTTTTACAAGATGAATTGCATAGGTACTATCCTTTCCACCTGAAAAAAGACAAGCTAATTTCATCAATCAATAAAAATAATCACCTCAATAAAATTCTAAAATATTTTAAAAGATGCTTCAATACTCATAATCGTCATCACAAATCAGACGGCTTTTCCGATAATCATCAGCATCTATGAAAATTTAACAATCATAGAATTTTAGTGCTGTGATTAAAAAATCAATTAACAATTTTTAACTAAATAATTTTAAAAATGTTGTAAAATTTCCACTCTAACTATTTTTTATAGCCATAATTTTGGTGTGTTCCATAACAACCCAATATTCGACATTTTGTCCATTTTCTAATTTGCCTTCAACGGATTCATCAACCATACCAACATCTATAGTTTCAAAAGATTCATTGTCCATAACTTGTACAGTATCGCCATTAATGGAGATAATTTGTCCAACTTTTTTGTTGATCATTGGAACGTGGATTTGCATACTGACAGGTCCAACATGAGGTCTGTTTTTACCATCAAAGATACCTTGACCAACTATTCGAGCTTTTGCTGCACCGTGTTTACCAGGTTTTGATGTATCATATTCAATAATTCTACAAGCTTCGCCACTAGGTTGATCTGTATGTGGAAGTAGAATGTATGATCCAATTTTTAATGAACCTAAATCAGATGGTTTACTCATAAAAAACAGTTTTTGCTCGAATATTTAACTTCTACTTTAGTTGATCAAGTATAGAAAGACTCAACAGATTAGATAAAGTAAAGCCTTTTCTAGTAACATCTCGTTGTGTTTGATCACAATATTTTTTGACGCTTTGATGACTTTTCTCACTTGCAACTTCAATCACAATCATATTTTCAGAATAAGGGAAAGTAAATTTTGAAGGTACAGAACAGGTAGTAGTCATATTTCCAAGTCCAGCTACTTCAATTTTTTCTCGCTTTAACAATAAACCTGCAATTTCAACTAAATCATCCATATCTTCGCCATATTCTAAATAATATATTGAAATGAAATTGGTTTCACCTAAAACTTCTCTTTCAAAGAGATCGTCATGAATATTGAAAACAAATGATGTTTTTTCTTGAATATGTTTGGACAATTCTTTTTCAACAATTGAACTATCCTTGAATTTAGCCAACAAATAATGATTTGCAGATGTTGAAAAATAGGGTTGGCTATCACTTGAAAAAGTACCAGTTACAAAAAATAATTTTTCAATATTTTTAGAATTTGACCAAGATTCTTTTAATTCAAGTGAATCTCGATTGTGTAAATAAGGTGCACATACATATCCAGAATAAGATAATTTTAATTCAGACACAATAATGTGAATTTTTAACAGTATTTATCAATATATTCAAGTAAATAAAAAAGCACGATGGTTTTTTAATAACTCAATATACATAATTTTTGTCCCGTGGTAGCTCAGCCTGGTAGAGCTTCCGGCTGTAGTTGTTGGCTTAAGATGGCTGACCGAAAAACAGCATATCAGGCATACAGAAACCGGGTTGTCGCATGTTCAATTCATGCCCGCGGGACCACAAAATTTCAAAAAGTAGACCCATCAATTAAACAAATCATTATGAAGAAGCAATAACTTTCGACATAACAAGATCACTGGAAATATTATTTTCTACAGCATATGAGATGGAAGATAAATTTCTAATTTCATAATCATATAATCTCACAACAGAAACCACAGTGGATAATTTGAACATATTTGCAAATTCTTTTAGTAATGAATCATACAAAAAGAGATCAAATTTTCTTTCAAATTCATTTATCATTACAATGTCATCGGCCTCAGAAGGAATAATTTCAGAAAATTTTGTTTTAGATAATTCCATAAAACTACTTTTAAGATTTTCAGCGGAAATCATCTTAGATAATAATTCATCACTAGTACTGGAAGTATGAGAAACCAATAGATCGTTAATTGATTGTTCATCTAAATTCCAAAATTTTCCACGCACAATATTTGTGATGTTATACAAATCTAATTCAGTACCAAATAATTTTAATAAATTTAGATCAGCCTTACTTTTAATACTATCAGCTAGATTTTGATATAGAATTTTGTCAAGATACGTATCAACTACACCAATTTCGCCTAAATCATTGTAAAGCATAATTGCTTTTTCAACATCATTTCCAAAATTGTATGATTTAAAATTACTAATTACTTCTTCAATATTTTTTGAAGTTAAAGCTTTGAGCGTCACATCTCTTCGTTGAATTAATTCCTCTGCTCTTAATCCGATAGTAGATTCTATTTGAGATTGAGTCTTTCCTAGAATTTTTCCTTTAAGAATATTTTTTAAATTTTTAAAAATAAATTTGTAATAATATGCCATAAGTAAATTTGAACCACCAACTGAACTCATCATCATATAATACAGCTCAGCTTGTTTTCCCCTAAAACTAATTTCAATGTTATTTGATGTGTATGGTTTTGGAATTTTTCGAATATAATCAGAATACGAAGTACTGTTTAATCGACTTGCAAATTCATCAAGATTTCTAGATTCTGCCAATGTTTGAAATGTTTTTTTAGAAAGTAGTTTACCCTTTAGACTATATGCCTTAACAGTAGCGTATGTCACTAAGGACCCTACAACCAATGATCACTAGTGTTAATTGCGAATTTAAGAATACCTCACGATTATCGAACAAAAAGATGTAAAAATTTCAAAAGAAAATATAATTTATACACTAAATTAAAAATAATAAAAAAATAGACTGTTTAAGAAAACATAGATGAAATCTTAATTTAAAAATTCAATTGTCTACTCTAATTTTTTGACTTTTTGTGCTGCTGGGCCTTTTTGGCCTTCTCCGATTTCAAACTCGACTTTATCGCCTTCATTGATGAATCCATCAACGTCAGATTTGTGTACGAACATATCGTCGCCACCTTCTCTTTCGATAAAACCAAAGCCCTTAGTACGGTTAAACCATTTTACGGTACCTTGTTCCATAAATTCTGAAACAATGTAATCACTATATTAACTAAGGTATATTTTAATTCTAGAAATCTTTTGCAATATGACCATTATCTTTTAGCCATTCTACTTGTGGCAAAGTAAATCTCCAGACAATGTCCCCACGTTCAGATTCATTGAAATCCCATGGAGCAATAATTACAATATCATTATCTCTAATCCAAACTCTTCGTTTTAGTTTGCCTCTTATTCTACCCCTTCGGGTAACATTATCATCACATTTAATCATGACATTTTCTCCACCCATCATTTTTAACACTCTACCAAACAATTCACCTTCTTCAGGAAGACGAATTTCTTTTAGTGCACTTTCATTTTTTACTTGACGCTTACCCACAAAAAGTCTAGATCTAGTTACCATATAACTGATGAGGTCTTAACAAATCTATAAAAAAAATTAGAAGGAATTTTATCTATTTTAAAAATAAACAAGACATGGATTTTAGATGTGTTGAAGAATGTTCAGATTGTTGTGTTCAAAGAGAATATTATCCAACAAAACAATTTGGAAAAATAGGAGTGTTAATTCTACCAAATGAAAAAGAGAAAATAGAAAAATTTGCAAAAGATAATAAAATTGAAATTAAGATTTTGCCAAGAATAGGAGTTTCAGAAAACCCAAACCAAATTCCTACAAAAATTTTGGCGTATCAATTAATGGGTATCGAAGAAAATGGTAACACATGTCCTTTTTTAGATACTGAAAGTGGTAAAAAATCAACTCACGGAGGATATCCTTGTAAAATATACAAAAGTAAACCACTAGCATGTAGTGCCTATCCATTAATTGAATCAAATCCAATAACACTGGATGAAAAGTGTAAATTTTGTAAAGAATGTGGAACTGCAAATCAAAACTTAGAGTTTGAGACAGAATCATTATTAAAAATTAAAGAAGTCATGCAAACAAATGCAAATCACATTTGGAGATATGCAACTGGAATTGGGGAAAAAGAAGATAAAGAAATAATCAAGACAGGTTGGATTTTAGAAGAAGGAATTTAGATTAAGGATTAATTACTGCACGTCCTAAAATTTTTCTATTCTTTAGATCATCTAAAGCACCAGTTGCTTCATCTAAAGTATAATGTTTAGATACAATTGGATTGATGACACCTTGTTTTGCAAGTTCAATTAATTCAACCATATCTTTGTAGTTTCCAGTATAAGCACCTTGGATTGTTATTGCCTTTAATGGCACAGATACTAAAGGTAAATCTACAGAACCACCAAACAAGCCAACTAAGATAATATTTCCACGTTTTCTAACTACGGATAAATCAAGTTTTACAGTTGGAGGTGCATTGACAAAGTCAACTATACTATCAACACCTTTTTCATTACAAATAGACATTATTTTTTGTGATGCATCACTTTCTTTCGTATTAATTACATCAGTTGCACCCAATTCTTTTGCAGTTTTTAATTTCTCATCATCAATATCGGCACAAATGATTTTACATTTTGCCATGTGGTGTGCTATCTGAACACCCATCAAACCCAGACCACCTGCACCAACAATTAAAATTGATTCAGGATTATTTACTAAAGCTTTTTTGATTGCAGTGTAAGCAGTTAATCCAGAGCATGCTAATGAAGATGCAGAATCAGGATCCACACTACCAATATTTGCTAAAAATTTGTAATCAGGAACAATAACTTTTTCAGCATATCCTCCATCTTGGAAAACACCTAATGATTTAGGAGTTTCACACAAATTTGTATCTCCTTTTTCACAAGTTGGACATTTTGCACATCCAATCCAAGGGTAAACTAAGACAGTATCACCAATTTTCACATCATTTACAGAGTCACCAATTTTTTCAACAATACCAACAACTTCATGACCAGGAGTAACAGGGAATTTTACACCTCTATCTGTAACTTTCATGAATCCATCACCTGTATCATATCCACCTTCCCAAAGATGAAGATCACTATGACAGACTCCTGTAGAGACAACTTTGAGCAATACTTCAGTTCCTGTAGGATCGGAAATTTCAACTTGATGTAGTTCAAGTGGTTTATCAGGTTCAATTATTCGTGCTGCTTTCACAAAAGAAATTTGTTATTTTGCAATATAAGAGTTGACTGGAAGTAAGAAAAAAGTAGAGTAATTAGATATTATGGAATAATAAAATAGTCAATCTGTGAGTGATCCACAAACACCAAACAGTATTTCTCAAGAACCAGTAAATATCCTATTCAGTCCCTCATCAGTAATTAAAAAAGATGTTTGGGAAATAGATTTAATTCAGATTTTGAATTTATTAATTAAAATTCTTGAAAAAACTGGAAAAAAAGATCTCAAAGTTGCAGGAATGGCAGCACTATCATCATCATTAATTTACAGAATGAAAGTAGAAAGTATTTTTGCATTACAAAGGGCAGCAATGGAGAAAAAACCAACCACACAGAGAACGGACGTAGATATTGAATTAATTGATATTCCTTATAGACATGAATCAACATATCCAGTTTCATTAGATGACTTGTTAGGACTATTGCAAAACCTCATTGGAACAATTGCAAATCCACAATCACGAAGAAATAAAAAATTAGATATCGAACCAATTGAAGCACCTGATTTTCAAGAATACTTCATTTCATTAGAAAGCATTATTGGAAAATATGAAGAATTGATTATGAAAAAAATTGCAAGTAAGAAATTCGGATTACTACAAGAAATTATTGTAGATTTGGATCAAGTTGATTCTATAAGGTGTTTCTTTGCCGCATTATTTTTAGCAAGAGACCAAAAAGTAGATTTAGAGCAACAAAACGATGATATCAAAATCATACTCATGGACAATCAACCAGAAGTAGAAAATGTCTAACAGAAATCAAAAGGATGATAAATCAAGATGGTAAGAGTTGAAGACATAACTGAAGCAACTGCAAGAATTGAGGCAGCCCTATATTCAGCTGGAAGACCACTTAGAATAGAAGACATCGTCAGAGCATCAGGCACAGAATCAAGAACAAAGACTTTAGATTTACTTGAAACCATTATGAAAAAAACAAAAACAGCATTCAAAGCATTAGAAATTGTTATTTTACCAGATGGAACATATGTAATGCAATTAAAACCAGAATACAGTTCCACAGTTAAAAGATATGCATCAAAACCAGTTTTACCAAATGCAACATTGAAGACATTATCATACATCGCATACATGCAACCAATTGCATCAAAACAACTTGTAGAAACAAGAGGTTCAGGTGTTTATGCACACCTTAAAGAACTAAGACAATTAGATTACATTACTCATCAAAATGTAGGTAGATTGAAAATTTATACAACTACTGAAAAATTCCAAAAATATTTTGGAATTAAAGGAGATGTTGAAGATCTTAAATCAAGATTATTTTCAAAAGTAAGAAAAACTGCAAGTAAAGGTCAAACAAACAGCTCACCACAAATCACAGCAGAAAGTAAATAGAAAAATTTTGATTTAAGGCTAATTTATGGCGTTTTGTATAAATTAGAGTAATTCAACTAATTTTTTGTGAGAAAATCAGTAGAGAATTTAGCAACCAGTAAAATTACTGGAGGACGAAGAAGTCCACTTAGAATTAGAAGAAAGTATGAAACTGATAGATATCCAAATGAAGCAGTTAACGGAGCTCAAGTAACAGTAACTAGACGAGTTCGCGGAAGTAACAACAAAGTTGCACTAAAATCAATTGATTTTGTTAATTTAGCAACAGGTGACTCCAAAGTAATTAAATCAAAAATTATCAAAGTTTTAGATAATGCTACAAACAATGATTATAGAAGAAGAGGAATAATTAGCAAGGGTGCAATTCTTGAAACAAAAGAAGGTAAATGCAAAGTTGTTTCCAAACCAGGACAAACTGGAATAGCAAACGCAATTTTACTTAAGGAATAAAATGAAGGATTACGAGCACGTCGTAATCTGGTTGGATTATTTTAATAAAAATTTAAAAAAATCAAAAGGTAGAAGATTAGGATTAGAAAAATGTATTTTTGATCCTTCTCTAAAAGAACTAATCGATGCTACAAAATCAGCTGGTTATGAAATTGCAGAATCAGAAGAGAAGGTAAGATTTCCAAGAAGACCGTTTGTAAGGTCAGGGTATGTTGTGTTGCCAAAAGGATCCTCTAAGACAATAATTCTTAACAAAATTTCAGAAAAACTTGTTTCAAAAAGAGCCAAGCAAACAAAATAAAATCAATTCTAGCTGTTAGCTAAAGTAAAGTTGACAGAAGTCTATGATAGTGTCAGCATATCTACTATTGTTAATTGCAGGAGGTAGGCGAAATAATGCACCTAGCCGGTAGTGGCAGGGTAATCGTTCAACTTTCAAAAGAATTAGTTGAAGGACAGATACTCTGTGACAACAAAGGAACTAGAGTTGCAAAAGTAATGGAATTAATTGGTCCAATAAAAAGGCCGTTTGCATCAGCAACGCCCTTAACAAATAGTATAAACAAATTTGTTGGAAAACAAGTTTTCATTTTTGACCAAACTACTGCAAGTAAACCAAAAAAATTTAGGAGAAAAAGAAGATGAACATATTACAAACCGAAAACTGTCCAGAATGCAAATCATCATTGATTGATGATATGCAAAATGGCGAAATAATCTGTTCTGGTTGTGGAGTAGTTGTCGATGACCAGATTACAGATAGTGGTCCAGAAACAATAAGTTCGAATCTCGAAGACAAAATGAAGCTTGCAAGAGCAACAGGACAAACAACCTATTCTCAACACGATTTGGGAATAACAACTGAGATTTCAATTAGTGCAAAAGACTTCAGTGGAAAAAGGATTAATCACGAAGTTGCAAACCAAATGAATCATCTCAGAAAATGGCAACAAAGAGTAAGAGTATCAACACCAAAAGAAAGACGACTCGCAAGTGTTTTAGCAAAAATGGGCGAAACATGTGAATCACTTAATCTTTCGAAAAATGTGTTGGAAACAACTTCAATGATCTATAGAAATTTAGACGGACACATGGATGTCAAAGGAAAATCAGTTGTATGCATTACAGCAGCAACAATCTACATGGCATGCAAACAATGCGATGTGGTAAGATCATTAGAAGAAATTTGCCGAGAAATTGTTCCAGCAAAAGATGTTAAATCAAAAACAAAACTTGCAGCAAGATATTACAGAACCATGGTAATGGAAATGGGTGCAATTAAAGCTCCAGTACTTACTATGGACAAATACATCTCAAAGATAGCAAACATGACACAAACAGAGGTTAGAGTAGAAAGACTAGCCTTAGAAATTGCAGAAAAGACAAAAGACAACAGTATTTCAGATGGAAAATCTCCAAATGGAATTGCTGCAGCATATCTTTATGTCTCATCAGTACTACTTGGACAAAATGTACTACAAAGAGACGTTTCAAGTATTGCAGGAGTAACAGAAGTCACTATCAGAAATAGATGTAAAGAGATTCTAACAAATCATAAACTCAAAATTACTTTGAGACCTTCTCTGGCCAAATATTAACACCCCCCCCCCTTTTCATTTTATTAAAAAGCCGTTAGGATTAGCTAAATTTCGTCGGTATTATATAGAGAATCAAAATTATTTGGAATATGGTAGTATTAGAAATCAAAGATCTACACGTATCTAGAGAAGGTAAAGAAATTCTAAAAGGAGTCAACCTAAAAACAGGTCCTGGGGAAGTACATGCAATTATGGGACCAAACGGTTCAGGAAAAAGTACATTATCTTATACATTATTAGCACATCCAAAATACGAAGTCACAAAAGGAGATATTCTATTAGACGGAGAAAGCATTTTAGATTTAACAGCAGATGAAAGAGCTAAAAAAGGATTATTTTTAGCATTTCAATATCCCACTGAAGTTTCAGGGGTAGGATTCTCACATTTCTTAAGAACAGCATATAATTCTCTTAGTAAAGCAATGGAAGGTGATGATAGAGAAGTATTCATCACAGTAAGAGAATTCCAAAAATATCTAAAAGAAAATTTAGAAAAAGTTGGGTTAAGAGAAGAGTTTCTTTCCAGATATCTTAATGAGGGATTTTCAGGAGGGGAGAAAAAACGTGCAGAGGTTTTACAGATGGCAGTCTTAAAACCTAAAATTTCAATTCTAGACGAACCAGATTCTGGATTAGATATAGATGCAGTTCAATCAGTAGCTCAAGCAATCAGTAAAGTTTCAACAAAAGATGCAACAGTAATAATCATCACACACTATGCTAGAATTTTGAAATTCTTAGATAAATTAGATTATGTTCACGTATTTGCTCAAGGCAAAGTACTTGAAACAGGCGATGCATCTCTTGCAGACAAACTAGAAGCCGAAGGTTACGAATGGGCTTTAGAAAAAGCAGCATAATTAGAATTTAAAATCATGTCAGAAAATAGTGAACAATACTTTTTTAATTTTTCATTTTTCAAAGTTGATCCTAAATGGAGATGGATGGCAGATTTAGCAAAAGAAGAATCAGCAAAAGAAGTAGAAAATATCATTAGCAATTCAGGCATCATGTTTAGATCATATTCAAATTTAGGATTAAGAGACGATGCAGATTTTTTATTTTGGTTTGCAGCTAAAACAGTAGAAGAAATTCAAATTGTAATTGAAAAATTATACAAAACAGTATTTGGAAAATACATTATTGCATCAATGACATATTTGTCATGTACTAGACCATCACTTTATGTAAAAGATCAAAAAGCATTAGGTTTCATGACAGGAAATAATCCAAAAAAACATGTCATTGTCTACCCATTTACAAAGACAAGAGAATGGTATCTATTACCAAAAGAGAAACGTCAAGAAATAATGGATGAGCATATTGAAGTAAGTAAAAAATATCCACAAATAGTACTCAACACAACTTATTCATTTGGAATACATGACGAAGATTTCATGCTAGCCTTTGAAGTGGATGAAATCAGAGATTTCCAAGATTTGATCATGGATTTAAGAGAAACACAAGTTTCAACATATGTAAAAAATGATATTCCAATGATTGTATGTGTAAAAAAAGACATTATCCCACTAATTACTAGTTTAGGCTAAGCATTAAAACAAAATACCATAGATGCAAATCTCGGATAAACATAAATGATGAATTTTCAAATAAAAAATGAAATTAAAAGGAGATAAAATTGAATTACAATAAACTTGGAAAAACAGACATCGAAGTATCAGAGTTAGGTTTTGGTGCATGGTCAATTGCACTAGATTGGTGGGGTAAGAAAATTGAAGAAGATGAAGCAAAAAGAATGTTAAAAAAAGCATATGATTTAGGAATCAATTTTTTTGAGACTGGAGATATGTATGGAAAAGGAAAAAGTGAAAGACTGATTGGGGAAGTTTTCAAAGATATGAGAGATGAAGTCGTACTATCTACAAAGTACGGTTATGATTTCTCAGAAGTTGAACAAATTGGGCATGCAGAATTACCTCAAAAATTTGATGAAGATTTTACTAGAAAGGCATTAAGAAATAGTTTAGAAAGATTACAAACTGATCATTTAGACATGTACGGACTACATAATCCAAAATTAAACCACATTAGAGATGATTCTATTTTCAATTTGCTAGATAGTTTTGTCGAAGATAAATCAATTAACACATATCAAGTAGCTTTAGGTCCTGCAATTGGATGGACACAAGAGGGCTTAGAAGCAATGGATAGACCGAACGTTAGCGCAGTTCAAACAGTTTACAATATTTTAGAACAAACTCCAGGAAATGAATTAATGAAAAAAGCACAAGAAAAAGATGTAGGAATTCTTGTCAGAGTTCCAGAAGCATCAGGAATACTTACAGGAAAAGTAAATGCAGAAACAAAAATTGATGAAAAAGATCACAGATCAGTACGAAAAGGAGAATGGATTAAAGCATCATTAGAAAAAGTTGAAAAATTAAAACCAATTGCAGAAAGAAATGATTTAACAATTACAGAACTATCAATGAAATTCATCATGTCAAAGAAAGGATTTGCATCAGTGTTTCCAACAGTAGTAAGTGAAGAAGAGATTGTAAATTATGTTGAGATGACAAAAGGAGGATATGTTTCAGTGTCAGATATGAAAGAAATTGAGGAATTATACAATACCTGGCCATCTTATGAATTAAAAGCAACTCCACAAACAAGCTAAATATTAAATGAAAAAACCAATTAACATAGAAAAAACTCTTGAAATTATTGAAAGAATGAAACTAGCCAAAATTGGCGATTATAAAAAATGGGAGACAATTATTAAAAAAATTAATAAAAAACAAGGTCTGAATGCAGAGGAATTAGAATATTATTCAAATTTAACACGAATTTACAAAGACTCATCAGTTACAAGTAGAACAAAAATTTACCATACAAAATTATCAAAAGAAGACGAAAAACCCCCATGTAAAGAATGTGGAGAAGATTCTCTATACTATTGTAACATGAATGATCAATATTTTTGCAACATACATGTTGTAGGACACGATAAAAATGAAGTTTAAGAAGTAGCTGCGTCTTCTAAACTAAAAGAATTTTCTACAAAATATTCAACACGAGTTTTTTTGAATTCACGTGAACTAAATAAAATTCTAAATTCATCAACATTGATTTGATTTTGAATGGTTTTAGCAACATCATTTGCCTCATCTTGGGTTTTACAATGAATCATTGAAAATACATTATATGGCCAATCATCATAAGTAGGACGCTCATAGCAATGACTAACTTGAGGAAATGAACCCAGGGTCTCACCAACTGAAGTAATTCTATCTTCAGGAACCTTCCAAACTATCATACCATTTGCAGTAAATCCAACTTGACGATGTCTAAGGATAGCTGCAAATCTTCGTAAAACGCCAATACCCTCGTAGTGTTTCATTTTTGCAAATAACTCATCTTCAGTTATTCCAAGATTATTTGCTGCTTTTACAAAAGGTTCATCAATTATTTCCATATCCTTTTGTAATTCACGGATAAAATCTTTATCTTGTTCAGTAGGTTCAAATTTAACATTTTTAATTTCTTTTTTTTCTTCAGTTGGTGCAACATCGTGTTTTTTGTCATCAACCATGTCAAGCTTAACACCAATTTTGAATAATTGTAATGTTGGAAGCATCCTAACTTTTTTAATTCCTTTCAATACATTGAATTTTTCAAGTTCTATTTTCAAATCAGCTCCTGGAGGAACTGCTAAAGTGAACCAAAGATTGAATTGATGATCACGTTCATAGTTATGACTAACACCAGGATGGCGATTAATTTGTGAAGCTACATAATCTAATTTATCATGTTCAATCTCCATTGCAACTAATGAACTAGTATAGCCTAGTTTTCGTGTATCAAATATTGCACTTAGTTGTCTTAAAACACCAATTTCTTTCAAATGGTTTAATTTTTCTTTAATAATTTCAGGTGTAGTATCAAATTTTTTAGCAATAGCATCAAATGGCCTAGTAACTAAAGGAAAAGTCCATTGAATTTCATTTAGAAGTTCCTTATCAGATTCGCCTAAAGAAGACAATATGTGAATTACCTGGCAATTCAATTAAAAATGTAGCTAGTATTTCAAAAATTAGTTTTAATACATAAATAGAAACTGAGGGGTGTTGGATCGATGATAATTAATCTAAATCTAGAAGGTAAAAAAATCATTGTCGTAGGCGGAGGAAACGAAGCAGAAAAAAGAATTAAATCAATATTAAATGAAAAATGTGAAATTTTAGTAATTAGTGATTCCATAAACAAACAAATTAAAAATTGGGTTAAAATAAAAAAAATTAAATTAAAAAAACAGAAAATTGAAAATTTAAAATTTATTACAGAATTGAAACCAGATTTAATAATTACAACCACAAATGATAAAAAAATTAATCAAAAGATAATCACGTATGCAAAAAAGAGAAAAACCATCGTATATAGTTCAGATAATCCAGATGACAGTGATTTTTCAAATGCATCAATAATAGATTTTGAAAAAACAATACAAATTGCAATTTTTACTGGCGGTAAAAGTCCAGCAATGTCCAAAAAGATTAAATCAAAATCTGAAAAAGCACTAAAAAAAGTAATTTTGAAAGAAGATATTGATCAAATTAAGATTCAGAAAATATCACGAAAACTTGCTAAAGAGATCATTCCCACTCAATTTGAACGAAAACAGTGCTTGAACAACATTATGAATGACAACCATATTGATCAGTTAATAAAAGACGGTCAGGTAAAAAAGGCAGAAAAGCGAGCAATAGAGATAATTAAAAAATGGAAATGAATCAAAATATCATCAATGCACGTGTAACATTTCGTAATTCACCAATTCATATTTTAGAAAAATTTACAATAAAAGACATAGATAACGCATATCAACAATTCAAGAAACATTCAGAATTGGATGAATGTGTAATTATTCAAACGTGTAACAGAATCGAATTATTTGGTAAATCAAAAACGGATAATACAGATAAAATCAAAAAAACATGGGCAAGTATTGCAGGATTAGACGAAGAAACATTTGAAGAAAATATAGAATTTGTAGAGAACCACGATGCTCTTCATCATCTGTTAAAACTAACATCAGGCTTAGATTCAATGGTATTAGGGGAAGAGCAAATTTTAGGCCAAATAAAAAATTCAATTACATCTGCAAGAGAATCAAAAGCATCAGGTCAACATCTAAACACATTATTTGACAAAGCAATCAGAATGGGAACAAGGATTAGAAACTCTAGTGGAATTGGAAAAGGCGGAATATCAGTCGGTTCAATGGCAGTAAAACTTGCAGAAGAAAACATTGACGAATTAAAAACAAAAGAGATCTTATTAATTGGAACAGGGGAAGTTTCCACTCTTGTTGCAAAATCATTACAAAGAAGAGGGTATGCGTTTAAAGTTACAAGTAGAACAATAGGTAGGTCAGAGACATTTTGTGAAACTATGGGGGGCAATCCAATTAAATTTGAAGAGATACTTTCAGGATTTGAAAAATATGACATAATATTTGTGGCAACAACGGCACCATATTTTCTTGTCACTCAAGATAGAATTACAGATGCAATGAAAAATAAAAACAATGGAATGATGATATTAGATTTATCAAATCCAAGAACAGTCGATGAAAAAGTAGCTACCATCAAAGGAGTCAAATTAATGAATTTAGATCAAATTGCAGAAATGGTTGAAAAGAACATGAATGCCAGATTAAACAAGGTGAAAACCGTTGAAAATATAATTAGAGAAGAAATCTCAGTATTAGAGGCTTCAATGAAAAGACTAGATGCAGAACCACTTGTAACAGATGTATTCAAAAGCATAGAGAATCTCAGAGAAAAAGAATTACAAAAAGCATTACAAATGTTAGATGAAAAAGATGAAAAGAAAGTCAAAATTATCGAGGAATTAACAAAAGCAGTGGTAGAAAGCATAGTATCAACTCCAATGAACAATATCAGAAAAGCATCAGAACAAGGCCAGCCAGATGTATTAGAATTAGCAACTAGACTTTTCGACTATAAAAAACAAAATCAGGCTGACTAGGATTATATTTTAGCCAGGATGAATTCAGATATGTCATTTCCAACTAAACGTCTTAGAAGATTAAGAATTTCAGAAAAAATGAGAGAGTTAGTTCAAGAAACAACATTAACTCCAAAAGATTTCATTTGCCCAGTATTTGTTCAAGAAGATCTTAAAACTAGAATCAAAGTAGAATCAATGTCAGAAATTGAGAGATTACCATTAGAAGAAGTAAATCAAGAAGTTAAAGAAATTATAGATTTAGGAATTCCAGCAATAATGTTATTTGGAATCCCCACACAAAAAGATGAAGCCGGTAGTTCAGCTTTTGACGATGAAGGAATTGTTCAAAAAGCAATTACGCAAATTAGAAAAGAATTTGGAGATAAAATAGTAATTATGGCAGATGTTTGTTTGTGTCAATTTACATCCACAGGTCATTGTGGAATTATTCAAGGAGATAAAATAGATAACGATACCAGTTTAGATACACTTGCAAAAATTGCTGTTAGTCAAGCTAAAGCAGGAGTAGATACAGTTTCACCATCAGCAATGATGGACGGTCAAGTTGCTGCAATCAGAAAAGCATTAGATGAAAAAGGATTTACAGATGTATCCATAATGTCACATTCAGCAAAACATCGTTCAAACTTTTATTCACCTTTTAGAGATGCTGCAGAATGTGCACCAAAATTTGGAGATAGAAAAACATACCAAGTTCCTTTTACAAATGCAAGAGAAGCAATGATGGAAGTAGAAACAGATATTGATGAAGGAGTAGACATGGTGATGATTAAACCAGCATTATCATATTTGGATTTAATTGCAGAAACTAGACGAAAGTACAATGTACCAGTATCAGCTTATAGTGTATCGGGAGAATATGCATTGGTTAAAGCAGCATCACAATTAGGATATGTGAATGAAAAAGACATCACATTAGAAATCCTTCATTCCATTAAAAGAGCAGGAGCAGACATGATAGTCACATATTTTGCAAAATCAGCCTCAAGATTTCTTCAAGAATCATGAGAAATGATGAACGTTTTGAAATAGAAAGGGCATTTGATTTATTGCCACATGTTGTAGGTGCAAGTTGGACAGCAGTTTGGTTTAGAATGCAAGGAATAAGAAAACCAACAGTAGAAGAATTTAGGGAGAAAACATTAGAATATCTAAAAATGATTGAACCAGTCTTTGAATCATTTCCAAAAAATGAAGATTTTGAGGCAATCAACAAGTACATAGATTTTAGAAAAAAGCAAGAATATGAAAAAATTATTTCAGGTGAAAATAAAGAAATTGAAAAAAGATATGACAGATATGTCGATTATGGCTAAATTTCAGTTTTAAATTGTTTTAAAAATAGTTTCAAGACCTTAGTTCTTTTTTTAGCTTCTATTTTACCAGATTTGGTATTCATTAAAGAATGCAATTTTAATAATTTATTAAAAAAATGATCAATGGCCCAATGATTATCATCAGGCTTTCGTCCATTACAAAATGGATCATCAATTTTGTAAAAAGGTCTATTCAATGAACCACTGGTAGCAAAAACTCTTGCAATGCCTATTGCACCTAAGGCATCAAGTCTATCAGCATCTTGTAATATTTTTCCCTCAATAGTTCTAGGAATTCTATTTTGAGAAAAACTATGATCTTCAATGGCATCACAAATTATAGTAATTTCCTCATTTGAAAAATTATATTTTTTTAAAATAGATTTAGATTTTTTTGCACTTTCAACAGAAGAGAATTTAGATCGTTTACTTGATTTGGGGTATGAAACTATATCATGTAGTAGTGCTGCAATAAGAACTAATTTTTGATTTGCCTTTTCTTTTTTTGTAATTTTTTCTGCATTATGATAAACTCTCATTACGTGTTCAAAATCGTGTGCAGGATCATTATCCATTATTTTTATTACTTCTTTTTTTATAGAATCTAATTCATTCATTCATAATCTCCAAATTTTTGGTTTAACAAATTTTATTTTTCTTTGAGTAATCAATACAGTCCAATTAATGCATGCAAATAAAACAATTAGGCCAATTCCAACTCCATCAATCAACAATATACCAGTAAGACGGTCCTCAAAGATTTCCAAAAAGGGTGTTAAAACAGCATTACCAAAATATATCATTACAATATAAGAAATAGTTCTACCAAACCAAAATCCAACATAAATTCCAACACTCTTTGCTCGCATTAATCCATAGGTAATGAATAAAATATTACTTGGAAGTGGTGTCGCTCCAAACAAAAATGATGCAAGTAAATATCCATATTTTTTCTTATTCAAATAATCTCCAATGATATCAAGGTTTGATTTTTGTTCTTCACCAACAAATTTTCGAAATAATCCACTTATTTTTTTTAAAAAAAACCTACCAATGGTAGCTCCAGTTGCACCAACTGCTGCAAGAAGTACAATATTCAAAGTAGGATCAAGGAGATAGAAAGATGTTAAAACAATCCAACTGGGAGGCATTAAAATCGGAGAAGCATTAACACCAATCAACACCAGAAAAATTCCAAAATATGAAAACTCTCCAAATAATTCAAAAATATCCAATTTTCTTCAATAATTGTACAGGTATTTTGTTTCTAAACCCTTGGATCCATATTTAGTCAGCAGATAATAGGATAATTTCTAAAAATTATCAAAAAATTTCATGTTTTTACAAACAATGATCATGTTTTACAACAAATAGGATCAATCATGCAATATCCTTATAAGCAATTTGTTGGTTTATTAGGTATGTCAGATACTGTTTGGAAATGCTATAGATGTAATCTTACTTTCAAAGAGGATCAATTAGCTGAAATGCACAAAAGCATATCAAACCATTCAGTCAGCAAAATCAAGACAATTGTTGCATAATTTTTGAAATTTTAGTAAAATAATAGTGCAGAGGGTGGGATTTGAACCCACGAACTCCTAAGAGAAGGGATTTCCTATATTATAGAGATCTTGAGTCCCTCTCGGTTGACCGGGCTTCGATACCTCTGCAACAATACTATATTTTTCCAATATTTCTCAATTACTATTTGATAAATTGATCCATAATTTTAGAAATTTTTTAACAAAGCTTATAATCGAAAAGGTTATTGAAAATCACATGTCAGAATCAATACCAATTTCCGAAGCAAAAAAAATGCGAAGTGGAGTTAATGTTGAAGCCGAAGTTATTGGCAAAGGAGATCCAAGAACTGTGAACCTCAAATCAGGAAACGGAACAGTAGATGTCTGTGATGCAACAATAGCCAACGGAGACGGAACTGAAGAAAATCAAATGAAACTTACATTGTGGGGTGACGACATTAAAGCAGTTAATGTCGGTGACAAAGTTGTCATTGAAAACGGATACACAAATGAGTTTAGAGGAGAAGTATCTTTAACCAAAGGAAAATTTGGCAAGATGACTGTAAATCCTTAGAAGTTTTTTTTATTTTCAAAATTATTTTTTAAATCAATCAAGATCATTATGATCCCTATTATCATAGTAACAATTCCAACAATAAGCAATATACCAGAAACAATTAGTGGAACAACCATTTCAGCAATAGGCGAATTAGGATTTGTAAAAGATTCAGAATTTTCAGGATCTTCGGTAAACATTATTACAAATTCGATATCAGTATCTCCAATATTTTCAATTTCAAAATTCAATGTATCAGATTGTTCAACAAAAATTGTTTCAAAATAAACTGAATCAGATTGAACATATTCACCATAAGAATCTCCAAAAATATTTGAGATTGTTATAGATAATTTATCACCATTTTGATAATCCAGAATTTGAATTCCCCAAAGTACAGGGACGTCAGAAATGAAAGTACTAAAAGAAGTATAAACCATATTTCCAGGCATAATTTGAAAGGGTTCAGAGACATCATCAAACATCCCTTCAAAGAGAGAAGAGATCAATAAAGATTCAGAGTTGGGAACCTCAGCAGGAACTGCAGATACAGCTACAACAAAAGAAATCATAATCAAAAATGAACCAGCAAATGAAATTAAAGGTCCTCGTTTATTCATTTTAAAAATTAAACATTATAGACATTAATAACTCATTAAAAAATTTGAAAAAATTTAACGACGTGTTTTCTTTGCAGGTTTTCTTTTAGCTGCTGTTTTCTTTGCAGGTTTTCTTTTAGCTGCTGTTTTCTTTGCAGGTTTTCTTTTAGCTGCTGTTTTCTTTGCAGGTTTTCTTTTAGCTGCTGTTTTCTTTGCAGGTTTTCTTTTAGCTGCTGTTTTC